>Ga0134103_1001377_pt1 | contig 22869 bp, 21 predicted proteins | sample 14_taG_2_FD_94445 | JGI IMG/M metagenome (GOLD analysis project Ga0134103, IMG submission 94445) | Switchgrass degrading microbial communities from high solid loading bioreactors in New Hampshire, USA - 14_58_20_212_A1 metaG | ecosystem: Engineered > Bioreactor > Semi-continuous > Anaerobic >...
CGCCAGCAGGTGCCCCATCATCGTGCACTGCGGATGGATGTACAGGCCGATCCGGTCCACGCTGAGCGTCCGCGCGTTGTGCCCAATCGCGGCGACCAACGCCTCGACGCCATCCGGATCGTCACCCGACGCTTCGATCACCGAGAACGAGGCGGCTTCCCGCTCGCGGAACCAGTTGACCGGCGCCTGGCTGACCAGCCGCGCGTAGGCGACGACTTTCCCGTCGATCTCCGCAACCAGGAAGTCATCCGGCTCGGAGCGGCCAATGCGCGCCAGGTAGTCGAGCTGCCAGGTCCATAGCTCCTCGTCGCGCGCGATCAGATAGTGCCCGCGCGCCGCCGCCGTGGCGTAGAGCGCCGCGACCGCCGGAAGATCGCTGCTGTAGAAGCGGCGCACCGTCGCGGGCTGATGCCGGACGCCAAGCCGGTCCGCTGTCCGCCGCTGGTAGCTGTGCGTTGGGTCCCAGCGGCCTGCCTTCTCCAACGCCTCGGTTGCGATTTCCGACTCGAAGCTGGTCAGGTAGAGGCCGACGGCGTACTCGTACTGCCACACGTCCTGCCCTTCGGCCTGCCAGTAGATCGGATCGGGCGGGCCGAGCAGCAGGCCCAGGGCGTCGCCACGCTCAGACGCGCGATCGTGCACTGCCTCGAACAGCGCGCGCAGCATCTCGTGCCGGGCGTGATCGCCGACCGCCCCGGCCAACGCAATCTCCGCAGTCGGCAACGTGCTGATTCCGATTTGAAGCTGGCGCGGGATGAGCATGATGTGGGCGACGATCGTGCCATCTTCTCCGTCGATCACGAAGCTGTTTTGTGGGTCGAAGCCGGGTAGCGTGCCGTACCACGTACTTAACAGCTCGTCATCATCCGATTCGTGGGCCTGGCGGAAGTGCTCAATGAGCGCGGCGCGGTCATCGGGCCAGCGCAGTGGACGAACCCTATCGATCATCGGGCTCCAACGCTTTCAGCATACCCACCCCCCATTTGTAATCGCATTATATCCCCGCTGAGGCAAAGCGTGCTATTTGAGCGAGGTATGTAAGTTTCACTGTAAGGTTGCATGTCTGGGGCGCAGCGGTAAAGTAGAGCGATAATCTGCACACCAGCAGAGCAGCGAAGGAGGTCGAGTTTGACCGCGGAAGGTCCTTACATCTTCGCCGGGACGTCGAACGAGCCGCTTGCCCGTGCGATTTGCGAACACCTCGGCGTGCCTCTCCGCCCCACCCGGATCGAGCGCTTCAGCAACGGGACGCTCAAGGTCCAGCTTGGTGAAAGCGTCCGCAACAAGGATGTGTACATCATCCAGTCGCTGACCAGTCCGGTCCACCGCCACATCATGCAGCTTCTGATGATGCTTGATATCGCTCGCACGGGTGACGCTGCGCGCGTTACCGCGGTGATTCCTTATTATTCCTACGCCCGTTCCGACAAGAAGGACGCGCCGCGCATTTCGATTACTGCCAAGCTGGTTGCGCGGCTGATTGAGACGGCCGGGGCGGACCGGGCGATCGCGATGGCGCTGCACTCCGCGCAGACGCACGGGTTCTTCGACGTGCCGCTCGACCACCTGACCGCGCTGCGGGTGATGGTGGACCACTTCAAGAAGCAGGATCTCACTGATACGGTCGTGGTTTCGCCCGATGTGGGGTACGCCAAGCAGGCGACCAAGCTGGCCTATGCGCTGCAACTTCCGCTGGCGGTCGGCAGCAAGGTGCGCCTCGGCGACTCGGAAGTCGAGATCGCGACGGTGCTCGGCAGCGGCGGCCCCACGCCCAAGCGCGCGATCGTGATCGACGACGAGATCGCGACCGGCGGCACGATGTTCGAGATCGTGCAGGCGATGTCGGAGCAGGGCGTCAAGCATTTCTCGCTGGCGTGCACGCACGGTCTGTTTACCGGCAACGCGATCGACCGGCTGAAGGCGCTGACGTGCGTCGATGAGATTGTCTGCACCGACACGGTCTACGCCCCGCACGCGATCAAGGGCATCCCGAAACTGAAGATCGAGTCGGTTGCGCCGGTGATCGGCGAGGCGATCCGCTGCAACCACGAAGGCCGCTCGGTGGGCGAGTTGTTCGCCTTCTGGACCGAGGATATGCCGCCGGAAAGCTGGTTCGGCTAAAACATGGCTCGCCGGGGATGGCGCTGGGGAATCGCGGCGGCGATCCTGCTGGCGCTGGTCGCGGCGCTTGTGTGGGTGTTGGCGCGCTGGCTTGGGGGGAGCGAGGTGGACGGCGTCACCGGCTGGGTTAGCCCCGCGCGGCGCGACCGGCTGCGTGCGATCTATGAGGCTGGACAGGCGCGCGGCGCGTTGCCGGGCGTTTTTACGCTGGTGGGGGACAGTATCAGCGCGGACGGGCGCTTCCTCAAGCCGATCGCGCAGGGGCAGGTCGATCTCGGCGAGTACGGCGCGCTCCAGGCCGCGATCGACGCCTTTTCGCAGCCGAACGGGCGCGGCGAGCCATCCTTCGGCGCGTGGTCGTGGGCCGCTGAGGTGGGGTGGACGACCGACGATGCGCTCAACCCGGCGCTGAACGTCTCCGGCGCGTGCAACGCGAACGAATCCCCGCTGGTCTGCGAGTTCCGCACGGCGCGCCCCAGCGTCGCGCTGATTACCCTGGGAACGAACGACGTTGCCGCCGGGCGGCCGGTGGACAGCTACCGCGCCAACCTGCGCCGCATCCTCGACGAGTCGTTGGCGTGGGGCGTGATTCCCGTGCTGAGCACCATCCCGCCGCAGAACCTCGGCCCGGAGCGTGACGAGCGTGTCAACCAGTTCAACGCCGTGGTGCGCGAGCTTGCGGCGGAGTATGAGATCCCGTTGTGGGACAGCTTCGCCGCGCTGGACGCCTTGCCGGATCGCGGCCTGAGCGCCGATGGCGTGCACCTCAACGCGCCGCCGGACGGGCGCACCGCGACCTTCGACGCCGAGCACCTCGCGTATGGCGTCACGGTGCGCAACCTCGGCGCGCTGGATGCGCTGGACATCGTGCGCCGCGCGCTGGATTAGAGCCGCACCACCCCGAAGGACACGTAGATGCAACCTGCGCCGCTTGAGAAAGAACACGCTCGCGCGCTCTGGCCGCTGGTGTTGATCCTGTTGCTGGCGGCTGCGCTGCGACTCTCCGGCGCGGCGACGCGCCCGGTGTGGACCGATGAAGGCTGGACGGCCTGGGCCGCGCGCGACCATCGCCCCTCGGTGATCCTCGACAAGCTCGCAGGCGACCGCCATCCCCCGCTCTACACCCTGGCGCTAAGCGCGTGGTGGTCGGTGGTGGGGCCGTCGCACATCGCGCTGCGCTTCCCGGCGATCGCGGCGGGCGTGCTGAGCGTCGCGGTGACGTATCGTATCGGCGCGGACTGGCTGGGGCGGCGGGCGGCGTGGTTTGCGGCGCTGGTGCTGGCGGCGCTTCCCCTGGCGGTGTACTACACGACGGAGATCCGCCTCTACGGCTGGCTGCTGCTCAGCGTGACGCTGATGACGTTCTTCTTCCTGCGCATGCTGCGCGCGCCGGCGCTGCGTTACGCTGCGCTGTATGCGCTGAGCGTGGCGTTCATGTTCTACACGCTGTATCTCGGCACGCTGGCGTTGGCGGTGCAGGGCGCGGTTGGGCTGCTGCTGTGGCGCGGAACGCTCCGCCAGAAAGCGGGCCTGGTGGGGAGCTGGCTTGGCGCGCTGGTTCTGTTCGCGCCGTGGCTGGCGGTGATGCTGTCGCAGCAGGGCGTGTATCTAACCGAAGGGATCGGCGGGTTCCCCGGCAGCATCGAGTCGACGCGCGACAACCTGCTGCCGGTCGCGCGCTATCTGTTCAGCCCGCAGATGGCGCTGGTGGGCGGCGCGTACGCGATCGCGCTGGCGCTGTGGCGCGAACCGTTGCGCACGCTGCGCGGGACGGCCTGGGCGACCATTCTGCTCGGCGGGGCCGGGCTGGCGCTGGCGATGTGGGTGGCGAACATGTGGTTTGGTGTGCTGGCGGCGCGGACGCTGTCGTTTCTCACGCCGCTGATCGCGCTCGGCGCGGGCGCTGGGCTGGCGCTGCTCGACCGGCGGGCGGGCGCGATCCTGGGTCTGGCGTGGCTGGTGGCGACGGTCGCCGATCCGGGCGTGATTCAGCCGCGTCTCCCGGGCGATCAAGTGGCGGCGGCTGTGGCGGGCGGCTATTCGGCGGGCGACGTGGTCGTGCTGGAAACCGGATGGGACGACAACGCCTTTCTCTACGAGATCGAGCGCGCGCTTCCCGGCCGCGATCCCCGTGTGATCCGCACGCTGCCCTGGGTCGATCACCGGCTGGCGGCGCAGGAGTCGCCGCTAGATCATCTCGACGGAACTCTTGAACAGGCGCGGCGGACGTGGGTGGTGCAGTGGCTCCAGCCGGGGCAGGTGCTCGCCGCGCTGGACGAGGGCGCGTTCGGCTACCGGCGCGTGCAAACGGTGGACGTGCCGCTTGGCGCGGATTATGCGGCGCTGTATCCCGAGCAGCCCACCGTCGAGGTCGCGCTGTTCGAGCGGCCGCAGTTCGCCGCCGATCCGCTTCTGTTTGGCGAGATGCTGGCGCTGCACGACGCGATCCTGCCGCCAGAGGTGCTGCCGGGTGGGCGCCTGCACGTCGATCTATGGTGGGCGGCGCGCGCTCCCCTGAGCCGCGACTACTCGGTCGGTGTCTACCTGCTGCCGCTAGATGAGGACACGGTGCTGGCGCAGGACGACGCCGCACCGGGCGGATCGGCCACCACGACCTGGGCGGCAGGGGTAGCGATATTTGACCGGCATACGCTCCTGCTGCCGGACGATCTGCCGCCAGGTGAGTATCGCGTCGCGCTGACCGTCTACTGGTACGGCGACATGCAACCGCTGGCGGTCGAGGGCGGTCCGCGCGCGGTGATCGGCACGGTCGCGGTACGCTAGCCAAACCTGCGCTACAATAGACGCCACTACGGCGGGCGAAACGGGCGCCATCCGGCTGTGCGGACGGCGTTTTTTCGCCCTGCGATAGAAAGCTTATGCGAGGGAAAAAGACTTTGTCCCACAACCACATTCATCCCCTGGCGTTAGGCCAGCACGATTTGACGATTCCCGAGGTGGTGCAGGTCGCACGCAAGGAGCGCCCGGTCGAGCCGCTGCCCGACGTTCCGGCGAACGGCGCCAGAGCGCCTCATGCGGCGCGCGTTGAACGGAGCGCGGCGTGGGTCCGCGAGGCGCTGGACGAGATCGAAGCCGCCGCCAGCGAGGGCCGCGCCCCGCTGGTGATCTACGGCGTGAATACGGGCTTTGGCGACAACGCCGGGCGGGCCGTGTTCCGCCGCCGCGAGGAAGCCGCGCAGCTCAGCCGCAACCTGCTACTGAGTCATGCGGTCGGCGTGGGGCCACACCTGCCCGCCGACGCGGCGCGCGCCACGCTGCTGATTCGCGCGCACACGCTGGCGCAGGGCTACAGCGGCGTGCGACGCGAGGTGATCAATACGCTGGTCGAGATGTTGAATCGCGGCGTGATCCCCGCTATGCCCAGCCAGGGATCGCTCGGTGCGTCGGGCGATCTGGCGCCGCTGGCGCACCTGGCGCTGGTGCTGAGCGCGCCCGCGCCGGGGGAAGCGCCGCACCCCGCCGCTAACGGTCAGGCGTATTGGCGCGGCGCGCTGCTCGACGGGGCCGAGGCGATGGCGGCGGCGGGTATCCCACGCGTGGCGATCGGCGCGAAGGAAGGCGTCGCGCTGATAAATGGGACGGCTGCGAGTGCGGGGATCGGCGTGCTGGCTTGGCACGATGCATTCCACGCGCTAGCGAACGCTGAAATCGCGCTGGCGCTGTCGCTCGAAGCGTTGCGCGGCTACCGTGACGCGCTGCTGCCACATTTGCACGCCGTTCGCGGGCATGACGGACAGCGGCGGGTCGCGGCGTTTGTCTACGACCTGCTAAGGGGCAGCACCTTCGTGCGCGGCGATGCGGATCGCGACCTGGACCCGGCGGAAGGTCCGCCGCAGGACCCGTACAGCTTGCGGGCGGCGCCGGTTGTGATGGGCGCGTGCCTGGACACGCTGGAGTATGTGCGCGGCGTGCTGGAGCGCGAGATCAACGCCGTGACCGACAACCCGCTGATCTTCGTGGATGAGGATGGCCCCCTGCACCTGCCGCGTCTCAACAAAGCGGTGTCTGGCGGGAACTTTCACGGTGCACCGGTCGGCTATGCGCTGGACTTCCTGAAGATCGCGCTGGCGGACCTGGCGAGCATCTCCGAGCGGCGGATCTTCATGCTGACCGATGCGCGCCTCAACCGTGGCCTGCCGCCGTTCCTGATCGTCGATCCGCAGGGCGAAGAGGGGTTGAGCAACGGCCTGATGCTGGCGCAGTACACCGCCGCCGCGCTGGTCAGCGAGAGCAAGGGGCTGGCGCATCCGGCCAGCGTGGATAGCATCCCCAGCAGCGCCAACCGCGAGGATCATGTCAGCATGAGCACCATCGCGGCGCGGCAGGCAGCGCAGATCGTCGCGCACGCGCAGACCGTGGTCGCGATCGAGTTGCTGTGCGCGTTCCAGGCGGTCGAGCTGCGGCGCGCGGCGGAGCCGGATCTGCGGCTGGGACGCGGGACGGCGGCGGCGATGGATGCGTTGCGGGCGGTGGAGATCGCGCCGGGCGTGCCGCTGCGGATGATCACGCGGGATGTGCCGCTCGTGCCCTATATCGACGCGCTGACGCAGGTGGTACGCAACGGCGCGCTGCTGGATGCCATCCACGCGCTTTAAGGGAACCGGGAAAGGAACACGCGATGTCCGCCGAGGCAAAACCCAAACCGATCTTGCTCGATTTTCCCGATCAGCTTGAGACGGAGCGGTTGATCCTGCGGCCGCCGCGTCCAGGCGATGGCGCGGTGGCGAACGAGGCGATCCGCGAGTCCCACGCCGAACTGAAGCGGTGGATGCCGTGGGCGAACCCGCTCCCCGCGCCCGAAGACACCGAGGAAGCCTACCGGCGCATGGCGGCGCAATGGATTACGCGCGAGAGCCTGCCCCTGATCATCTTCCGCAAATCGGATGGCCTGTTTGTCGGCGGCACCGGGCTGATGTGCCGGGACTGGGACGTGCCCTATTTCGAGATCGGCTACTGGATGCGGACCAGCCTGACGGGCCATGGCTATATGACCGAAGCGGTGCTGGCGCAGACGCGCTTCGCGTTCGACGTGCTTGGCGCGCAGCGGGTGGAGATCCGTATGAACGCGCTGAACACGCGTAGCGCCGCTGTCGCGGAGCGAGCGGGGTACAAGTACGAGGGGCGGTTGCGTAACTATATGCGGGATTCAGAAGGGGAGCTGGCGGACATGCTGTATTACGCGCTCACCGCCAGCGATTGGAAGGGTTAGGCGGCATCAGGCGCAGTTCGCGGTCGGATACCTTTGCAGCGTCTGCAAGGCGTCCTCGCGCGTGGCGGAGAACACAAAATTGTGCCGCGCGGCGATCAGGCCGAGGCTTATCGCCAGCGCGCGCAGATAGGGGTTCGCGCCCACCACGCTCACGATGCACACCCGCCGGTCGCGGACCAGCCGCGTGTGCTGGAGCGGGGCAAACAACTCCGCCGGGATGGTGTATAGCTCGCTGAAGTCGAGCATAATCTTGAGGCATTCGCTGGGCGCGAGCTCGCTGAAAAAAGGCGCTTCCTGCGCGCGCAGGTTTTCGAGATCGGCCAGGGTGACACGCCCGCTGAATCGGTAGACCAGGACCGGTTCGGCACCATTCGACTGAGCCAAAGGTTCAACAGTGATCGGCATACCAACAAACCCCTTCATTCCGATAAGTCGCAGATTGTAGGTGCGAGCCCTCGTTCTGGCAAGCAGGCGAGCGCTTGCCGGGCGAGGGACGCGCTTTACATCCCCAGACATCGTGTCTATACTTGAAAGAACGCAAAAACGAGGGGAATGTTTCATGCGTCGCGCGGTTCATCATTTTCATTTTCGTCTTCGTTAACGGTTAGACGACGCGTGCGTGTGGAAAGCGTGGGCGCCGGTCGTCCCGCTTTTTTTGTGTATCAACCTGGCTCAGCAGGCAAGATGGAGAAGGCAGGCATGGCTAAGATCGAACCCCGGCTGCCGAAAGGCATGCGCGACTTTTTGCCCGGCGAGGTGCTCAAGCGCGAGTACGTGTTTGGCGTGGTGAAGGATGTGTTCCACTCCTTCGGCTTCGAGCCGATTTACACGCCCACGCTTGAAATGCTCGAAACACTGCTCGGCAAAAGCGGCGAGGAAGCCGACAAGCTCATCTTCCATGCGCAGCACCCCGGCGGCAAAGAAGAGCTCGCGCTACGCTACGATCTGACCGTGCCGCTCGCGCGGTATTTCGCCATGCACGAGCATGACCTCTCCATGCCCTTCCGCCGCTACCACATCGCGCCGGTCTGGCGAGGCGACCGCCCGCAAAAGGGGCGCTATCGCGAATTTGTGCAGTGCGACGTGGACATCGTCGGGATCGAGAGCATGGCTGCCGACGCCGAGGTGATCAACCTGCTAGTGACGGCGCTGGACCGGCTCGGCTTCCGCGATTTCACCGTGCACATCAACAACCGGAAAATCCTAACCGGGATCGGCATTTACGCGGGCGTGCCGGACTCGCAGCTTGGCGACCTGTATCGCAGCATCGACAAGCTCGACAAGATTGGGCTGGACGGCGTGCGGCGCGAGCTGGTGTCCAGCGGGATCGAAGACGATGTGATCGGGCGGATGACCGATCTGCTGGCGCTGCGCGAGGGCGGGCTGGAAGCGCTCGACCAGGTGCGCGCGCAGCTCAAGGACATCCCGATCGCGATTGAGGGTATCGCCGAGCTTGAGCAGATCATCGAGTATCTGGCGGCGATGGGCGTCTCCGACGAGCGATACACGGTCGACCTGGCGATGGTGCGCGGCCTGGGTTACTACACCGGTCCAGTCTATGAGACGTACATCACCAAGCCGGACAACCTCGGCAGCGTGACCGGCGGCGGGCGCTACGACGAGCTGATCGGCATGTTCCGCAAGCACAGCCTGCCCACCACCGGCTCCAGCCTGGGCATCGAGCGCATCATCGACCTGATGGACCTGCTCAACCTCTACCCGCCCGAGCTGACCGGGACGGTTGTGCAGGCAGTCGTGACGGTTTTCGGAGCGGACACGCAGGCCGACTCGCTGGCGCTGGCGAACGAGCTTCGCGCGGCGGGCATCCGCACCGAAACGATCATGCAGCCGAACCGCTCGATCGGGAAGCAGGTGCAGTACGCCGATCGCAAGGGCGCGGCGGTGGTCGCGTTCCTCGGCGCGGACGAGTTGCAGCAGGGCGTCGTCGGGCTGAAACGGCTGCGGGACGGGCGCGAGATCCGCGTGCCGCGCGCCGAGGCAGCCCGCGCGGTGCGGGAATTGCTGGAAAGCAGCGATTAGCGGTTAGCAGATAGCGGGGAGTGGGGAGTAGGGAGTAGGCAGTCGGGAAAGCGTCGTCCCACCGCGCTCCCCCATCCTAGCCTGATTCGTGTAGGGGCCGAGCTTGCTCGGCCCGTTTTCTTTGTAAGGGCGCTGATCAAACGGGCAAAACGTGCTTTCCCTCTATGGGGCGGGGTTCGCAGTCGTGGGCTGCGCTTGCGCTGCTTGTAAATGATTGCTCGGAAGTAATCGGCGAATGTGAGCGATGCACAAAACCTCACCCCTGGCCCCTCTCCGTTTACGGAGAGGGGAAAAGGGGCCGGGGGGTAAGGGGTGAGGTTTACGCTTGATCCCACAGATAAATCATAAAATCCTGCTCCAGCGTCGGCGCCCCGGCGCGATGCAGAATCGGCAGGACTTGCGCGCGGTGATCGGTCCCGTGATTGACCACGTGCAGCAGAATCTCCCACACGGTAGAGGTAACCGGCTCCGGGCGGCGTGAGGTCTCGTATGTGATCGGGCGATCGAGATCGGCGTCGGTGAGCCCGTCGAGGTAGCTCTTGAAGTGCGCCTCGATCTCGTCGTATTTGGCGCGCGCCGCCGCTTTTGTCGGGTAGTCGTCATAGTTTAATCGGTCGGGGAGCGGCGACTCGGCCACGCGAGAGAGCCACCGCTGCTCCACGCTGGCGAGGTGGACCATATGGTTCCGCACCGAGCCGATCGAGTAATCGACCGGCTGGACGAACTGCTCATCCGTCAGGTGGTCGATGCACTCCCACACGCGGCGATGCAGGGCGAAGTGATAGGCGAACAGGGCGCGCAGCGAATCGGCGTTCACGGCGAATCCTCTTCCTGAGCGGCGGCGTTGTGCGCGTCCATCCGGCGGCTGAGCCACGCGCGCGGCAGATCGATGTTGAAATAGAGCTTGAACGCTGTAGCGTCATCTCCTGCGTCGCGTGCGTGGACTTCCATCATGTCGATCCATTGCCCCTGATAGTTCAGCAGCTTCTGGCTCGATGGCTCCAGCCCGAGGAGGCGCATGATTGTGTATTCCTCGGGGATGTCGATCACGATGAAGGCCGCGTCCGGGTCGCGGCCGGTCCCGCTGCGCAGGATCGCCTTGATCAACCCGTTGGCGAACAACTGGTGATGTTTCGCCATCTCGACGTTTTCCTGCATGGTGTAGACGTAGGCCGCCGCCATGTGCGCTTCGATGTCGAGATAGTTCGCGGCCAGCAACTGCTTCGCCACGTCGAGCGCGGTGTCCAGGTCGGACGTGCGCAGGGCCGTGTCCAGCGCGGTGATCAGCCCTTTCTGCTGCGTGTAGGGCCGGTAGCGATCGGAGCGCGTATACGCCATGCGTAACGCGTGAAAATCGGCGCTGGAAGGGTCTTGCTGCGCGGCGGCGAGCAGATCGGAATAATCGGTCATTGGCGGAGTCCTTAGCGGCGGCATCATGCGGTGAGATCATAAAACGGCGCGCGCGGACCTGCCAACGCGCCACGCGAGCGCGCTCGCCACCGCCCACAGCGCCCACCCCACGGCGGAGCTCGCCGCGCCCGCGAAGAAGGACGTCGGCCGGTAGGTGAACGTGACGGTGTGCTCTCCGGCAGGGACGCACACTGCGCGGAATGCCACGTCGGCCCGCACGATCTCGACGGGCTCGCCATCGACCTCGGCGCGCCAGCCTGGATAGTACTGGTCGCTGAGCACCAGCACGCCGCCCTCGCCAGACGTCTCGATCCGCACCTCGTTCGCCTCGTACGAGACAATTTCCGCCTCGCCGCCGCCTGACGGGCAGTCGAGCGCCCGGTCCAGGAAGACGGTCGCGCGCAGGTCAGTGCTGGGGTCGGCAAGCTGCGCGAGTACCGCGTCGTCATTTGGCTCGACGCGCGGATCGGTTGCGATCCAGGCGCGGGGGAACGGATCGGTCCGCTCGTAATAGAGGCTTTCGTATGCAATGCCGATCAGCTCGAAGTTGGCGAGATCGTCTTGCGGCGCGGTCGCCATCAGGTAGCGCACGCCCATCAGCGTGTTTGCGACGCCGTTAGGGTCGTTGCTGTCGCTCAGGCCAGCGAGCTTGTCGTACGTCTCCACCCACAGCGGGTCGTAGCCGAGGACGTGGTAATGCCCGGTCGCGCTGGCGCCGTTCTCCGGCCCGCCCCAGGGCAGGCGCGCCAGCACGCGTCCGGCGTCGTCTAGTGGAATATTCGTGCGCGCGCCGGTCCACATCGGCGCCTCGTACGCCTCGCCCACGCGGATGTTCGGCAGCCCGCCATGCCACGCATCGATCACGACGAACACGGCCGTCAGCGCCAGCGCCCAGCGTCCGAGCGCGGCGTCTGGCTGCGTCCACAGCCACAGCGCCGCCCACGCGCCAAGCGCGAACGTCCCCGCCAGCGCCAGCGCCCCGGCGACCTGATACGCGCGTAGGGGCATCGGCTCGACGTGGCTGGACGCGGCGTACCAGCCGGAGAAGAAGATCGCCAGAGCGAACAGCACGGCGCTGCTAATGGGCAACCATACACGGAGCACTGGACGAAGCAGCGCGGCCCGCGCCTCGACCGTCGCGCGCTGAAGCTGAGTCACGAGCAGTGCTGCCAACCCGGCCATTCCGATCACGACCAGGAACAGGCCCCGCGCGGGCACGCGGAACGAGGTCCAGCCTGGAATCCAATGCGCTAGGACTGGCATTAACCCGCCCTCGATCCCGAAGCTATACACCACGCCAAACGCAATCAGTGCCAGGAAATACGCGTTTTCGCGCCGCACCCAGCGGAAGGCAAGCGGGATTGCCAGCAGTGGCAGGAGTCCTCCATACGCCGTGTATTCCTCGACGAAATCCGCGCCCCAATAGTAATACGGCTCGACTTGCGGCCAGCCGAACAGCCCCGGCACGGCCATCGTAAGCAGGTTGGCAGGCGGTAATGCGTAAAGATCAGCGAATCCCAGCCCAGCCCCTTCGCGGACGGAGAGCCGCGCCAGTTCCACCGCTGGGAAGATCAACCCTGCGCCGAGGATCAGCGCGCCCGCTCCGATTGCGACGGCTCGCCACGCGCTATCCCATGCGGCGCGGCGGCGCTCGCCATCTGGGGCGATGGCGACGTGGTAAGCCCACAGCACGCCCCATGCCAGGGCAAGATAGACCAGCAGCGGGGGATGACCCGCCAGCAGCGCCGCACCAAGCACGCCGATCGCAGGCAGCAGGGCGAACGGTTTGCGCGCGTGCAGGGCGTTGCGGTAAGTGACAATCCCCCACGGAATCCAGCCCGCAACCAGCATCAGGTTATAGTGCCCGGCGTAGTAGCGCGCGCCTGCCCATCCGCTCATGGCGTAAATCACCCCGGCCAGCAGGGCACCGCTGTGCGTGCTGCCGAACGATCGCGCCACGCGTGCCATGCCCCACGCGCCGAGCCAGGTGTGCAGCGCCAGCATCAGGGCCATGCCTCGCTGCGTGCCCACCAGCCACACGAACCACGTGCCCGGATAGAGCAGCGCGGAGTGGGGGTTGCCCACGAAGGGATGGCCGATGAACTGGTGCGGATTCCACAGCGGCAGCGTCCCGGCGCGGACCAGCCGCCCGGTCGCTTCATTGAGCGGGTAAAACATGGAAACGAGGTCGCTGCCGTTCAGCGCCTCGCCGGGGATAAGGGGAAGCAGTGCGGGCCGCAAAAAGACGAGCGTCAACAGCGCCAGGATCAGCGGCACCAGCCACGGCCTGCGCTCGAAAGCGTCTTCCACTGGCGTCCCTCGCGGTTGGGCGCGCTAGCTGCCGAGCAGCTTGCGCTTGGCGGCCTCAAACTCGTCGTCGCTGAGATGACCGTCGTGATGCAGCCGGGCGAGCCGCTCCAGCCGGGCCACGAGATCTTCTTCTGCGCTCGGCGTGCTGGCGGCCTGCGCTGCGCGCACCTGGGCTTTCAACTGGGCAATATACGGTTCGACCAGCGAGAACGATTTTTGATCGATAAAGAAATGATAGGGGTGGGCCTGCTGCGCTTCCTGGTCAAAAAGGAATGAGAGCGTCGTCTCGCTAAAGGGCATCGGATGCGTGCGCGTGTTGACCCACAGACAGGGGATTGGGCGCTGCTCGTGCCGGTACACGTCGAGGTCGGTGATTTCGTCATAGCGGCAGCTTGCCGGGCCGAAGACGTGAATGAACACCAGCCGCGAGTCCAGCGCGACCAGCGCGCCATGCTCCGTCAGCGAAAGCTCCACGGTTTGCATCCGCTGCCAGTCTGGCCGGGGATTCTGATTTTGAACGCAGAACAACACTTGTTCGCCTGGCTGCACAAGGGAGTCAAAGGTCTCCCGGTCGCTGCCGCGCAAGACCTCGACGCCGCCCACTGCCGTCGTCATTGTGTGCGCCACCTTTCCATGCGGTCCGTTACAAAGCCAACCGGTCCCCACGCACCGCATAACCTGGGGAGTGGTTGTCCCCCATTATACGGGCTAAGCGCGAACGGGACATCAGTCGTTTGGCGGATGCTGGTTTGCCTCGACGGTTCGCTGCAGGCCGAGGATCAGCGCCTCTTTCTGTTCGTCGGTGAGGCGCGCCCCCGGGTTCCCCAGACGATAGGTGCCGGGCGGCATGGCGCCGCTGCGGATCTCGTCCGCGATCAGCTCGGGCAGCGGCTTGGGCGCGAACGGCTCGTCCGGGTCGACTGCGACGGCGTGCCGGTCCCACTCTGAGAAGTTGAGCGCCTCGCGCCCTTCGATCACGTCATACGCCAGCACCCACGAGATCGGCGCGATCCGCGCGTACCACGGCCACTCCGTCTCGTTGCTGTGACAGTCGTAGCACGCCTGGACCGTCAGCGCCCGCGTCTCCGGCGAGTCCCAGACCGGCTCGCGCACGACGGGCGGGTTATCGGGCAGGGCGGGGAAAAGCTGGATCGCTGCCGCGACAAGCAGCACGATTCCGGCGTTGATGAGCAGCGTCCGCTGCCACCAGCGGCGATCCGGCTGCGCGGGAAGGCGGGTCGGGAACAGGCGACGCACAACAGGTCCTTTCCGATATGTGACAGAGCAGGTGAGGCTGCTCCCATTATAGAGGGTTCGCCGCGAAATGGGAGCGCGGGCGACAGAGAATTTTGCGATAAATTTCACGAAATATTGGGAGACAGCACAATAGGAGGCTTCTATACTGTGCGTAGCGCCTTGGTACGCACTCGATAAGGACTATCTATGTCGCACAGAAAGATAGCATTAGTTCTCCTGGCCGGGCTGGCGTTAGTGCTGGCCGGTTGCATCGACATGCAGGCTACGGATGTGCAAATTTTTTGTGACTCAGTGCACGTTGAGGGTATCACAAGCACTGTGGCTAACTTCTATACGGGTGAGCCATTTTGGCTTGAAGCGACCGTAACGCGTGTTGACGACTCCACTGTGCTCTACAGAGGCCAACGCGTGCTTGTTCAAAATGGGAAAAGCCTTCAGGACCTTGGCTTTACGTCGGACACGATAAGCTTTCCGGCGGTGCCAGAGGGTACCGTCTTGACGATCTTCTATGGTATTTCTACGGGCGCGTATGCGGGTTTGACTGTAGTCGACGGCGAGACCGTGCCGGAAACCTATCCCGCGATGTCATACAGTGGTGCGTGCAGGCTTGCGGCAGGCGATCCGACGCCGGAACCGACCGACGAACCCACAGAAGAACCGACTGACGAGCCGCCGGTCACTCCAACGCCGATCTCCTGGCAGCCGGAGTGGTGGTCGCCGGGTGACGATCGCTTGAACCCCGATCCACATGCGTATGCGGCGGTCTACTGCGATGCGACGAACGAGCGCGTGCTGATTTACGGCGTCAACTCGCCGGGCGCGGGCAACACGAACGATGGAAGCGGCTTCTTCGCGATCCAGGTGCCGTATTCCGACCTACCGCCGACGCCGACCGATGCGAACGTGCTGATCGCAGAGTTCGAGAATATCCGTTTCTATCGCACGATTGATGGTGAGTTTATGGTAATCGCGGGGCCGGATTTCGAGGGCAAGGAATACGTCGTGGCGTGGGACGGATGTCCAATGAGCAACGTGCAGCGCTACATCCTGCAAGGCGATCGCCTGCAGCGTACCGGGTAACGGTCGAGCCTGCGCGAAGCGACAGCGGGGCAGCCAATCGGCTGCCCCGTTTGTGTTGTGGCGTGATCCGGCGGCTAGGCGCCGTTCTTGCTCGGCTTCCAGACCGTCCACACTTTGCCGACCAGATCGGGGCCGGGCTTGAGCGTGGGCTTTCCGGGCTCCCACCCGGCGGGCAACACTTCGCCCGTCGCGCGGTGGTGCTGGAACGCCTTTACCTGGCGGATCAGTTCGTTGATGTTGCGGCCGACCGAGGGCGTCATCACTTCCATCGCCTGGATGATGCCGTCCGGGTCGATCAGGAAGCGCCCGCGAATGTCTGTGCCGGAACCCTCGTCATAGACGCCGTACACCTCGCCGATGCGCCCGCCGGGGTCGGAGAGCATCGGGAACGGCACGCCGCCGTCGATCATCTTGGAGAGTTCCTGCTCTTGCCAGATTTTGTGGGTGAAGTGGCTGTCTGTGCTGACCGAAAGCGTCTGAACATCCAGCGCCTGAAGTTCGTCATAGTGGGCGGCAACTGCCGTCAGTTCGGTCGGTCAGACAAAGGTGAAGTCGCCAGGGTAGAAGCAGAGCAGCACCCACTTCCCCGCGTAGTCTGATAGCTTGATAGTCTTGAACCCACCCTGATGATACGCGGTCGTCTCAAAATCGGGGGCGGGCTTTCCAACACGTGCGATCATACGTCTCACCTCCTGCGTGGTCGCTGGTGTTTCGCCTGCGCTGGCCTCGTTTGCGGGCAGGATCGGCCCGACGGTCTGAGGGCGCGCGCAGGACTCAGCCTGTTCGGTCATACGACGCTCCTTACTGTGGCCGGTGTGGGGCGTGCGAGCGCATCGCCTCACCGGCCGCTTCCTTCACCGGGGCCTAGTATACCTCGCGAATGTGAAGCGCATCACAAGCGGCGTGACGACCGGGCTGCGATGCCGTAAGATCGGCAGAAAGGGGCTGGCTGCGCGGGGAAGCGCGGGATCGTGTATGATCGGGGCAGCGAAACCGGAACCCGCGCAGGATAAGACCATGAATAACGGCGCAGACGAAGAGATGGTCGATCACATCCGCCGCCTGATAGAGGCCGGGTTGAGCCGCGAGCTGGACATGCCGCTCAGCCTGGATGCGTGCGTCCCTGCCTCGACGCTGGACGCCTTTCTGGAGCGGCTGGCGGCGTATGTGACGGAGCGGCGCGTGCAGGAAGCGTTTTCGAATGGGGACGCGCCGGGTGATAATGGCGACCCGTCCGAGCAGCACCCGCGCAATCGCCTGAACGATCTGACTGGCGCGGAGTGGCTGTGGTTTACCAAGTCCGTCATGCGCACGACGTACCCGTCGATTCTGGGGCACGAGATCCGCAAGCGCCAGGGTGGGAACAAGCCGCCGCAGCTTATGCAGGAGCTGATCGAGTTCTTCAGCAAGCGCGGCGATCTGGTGCTGGATCCATTCGGCGGGGCGGGTGGGACGGCGCTCGGCGCGCACCTCGCGGGGCGGCGCTCGCTGAGCATCGAGCTCAACCCGGCGTCGATCGCGCTGTATCACGCCGTCTGCGAGCAGGAAAACCTGACGCCGCATCCGTTCATCCAGGGTGATTGCCGCGAAGTGCTGCCGACGCTTGAGGACCATTCGGTAGACTTTATCGCGACCGATCCGCCCTACAGCCCTGAGCTTGAGCAGACGATGTCCGGCGAGGAAGCGAGCATCCTCTACGGCCACTCGAACCGGCGCAGCAGCTACGTGCCCTACAGCGACGATCCGCGTGACCTGAGCAAGCTCGGCTCGTTCGAGGCGTTCTTCGACGCGTTGGACGAGGTCGGCGCGCAGATGTTGCGCGTGTTGAAGCCGCGCCGCTACCTCGCGATGATCCTGCGCGACGCGTACCAGGGCGGCGAGTACATCCACACCTCGGCCATCGTGGCGGAGCGGTATCGGGCGCTCGGCTGGCGCTTTAAGGGCGAGAAAATCTGGTATAGTACGGGCACGCGCATCCGGCCCTACGGCTATCCGAGCGCGTACGTCCCGAACATCATCCACCAGAACATTCTGATCTTTCGCAAGGACTGACCGATCGTTGTCTGGCGCGGTTGTCGCCCTGGGCCGATTCACCTAAAACCAGGGTAAACAAGTAGGAAGCGGAGCGCGATTCACATGACTCTTCCGAGCGACGGACGGTTGGGGCCGTACGAACTCCACGAGGTGATTGGCAAGGGCGGCATGGCGACCGTCTACCGGGCGCACCAGCCGAGCATGGATCGCGATGTCGCGATCAAGATCATCAGTCCGGAACTGGCCGCCGAGCCGGAGTTCGCGGAGCGGTTCGAACGCGAGGCGCGCATCATCGCCCGGTTGCAGCACCCGCACATCTTGCCGGTGTTCGACTTCGGGCGCGAGGGCGAGACGATCTACCTCGTCATGCGCCTGATGGAAGGCGGCAACCTTGCGCATGAGCTACGCGGCGGCGCGCTGCCGATCAAGCGCGCGATCGACCTCACCCGGCAGATCGCGTCGGCGCTGGATTACGCGCACCTGCGCGGCATCGTCCACCGCGACCTCAAGCCGACGAACGTCCTGCTCGACAACCTGGGCAACGCCTATCTGACCGATTTCGGCATCGCCAAGATGCTCAGCGGCGGTCCAACCACCGGCCTGACCGCGACCGGCGCGGTGATGGGCACGCCGACCTACATGGCGCCGGAGCAGTGGCGCGCCGAGCCGATCGACGGGCGGACGGATATTTATGCGCTGGGCGTGATTGTCTACCAGATGCTGTGCGGGCAGGTGCCGTTCTCCGCCGAGACGCCGCACGGCCTGATGTACCAGCACCTCGACATGGACCCGCCGCAGCCGCACACCATCAAGCCCGATCTGCCGCTGACCCTCGAGCCGGTGATCACCAAGGCGCTCGCCAAGCGGCCCGAGGATCGTTACGCCTCGGCCGGGGAGCTGGCCGTCGCGCTGGAAGAGGCGATCCGCCAGCCGTCACGCCTGCCGGAGCAGACGCTATTTGAGCAGGGGCGCAGCGGTGTGACCGCTGCCGAACTGGACGCGCTCGAAGATCGCATGGTGGAAGAAGACCTACTCGCGCACGCGACTGCCGACGAAGCGCCCGACGAGGCGCCCACCATGCCCACCGAGCAGGCGCCCGCTCCCCCGACGATCGCGCCCCCGCCGCGCTACGTGCCCCCACCACCGCCACAGCCGGTCCAGCCGTCTTCCAGCTACCAGCCGCCGGTGCAGCAACCGCCTGCCTACACGCCGCCTTACGCCGGGGGATATGAGTACGAGCCAGAGCCGGAACGGATGGCGCTCGGCCGCTGGCTGTGGGGAATCGCGATCGCGGCGGGCGCGATTGTGCTGCTCGGCGTGATCGTCGTGCTGGCGACCGGCTTGCTCGATGGCGACAACGAGGAAACGAGCCGCGCCACGCCGACCGTTCCCGCCGCGTCACCCACGCCGCTGGACCGTCCCAGCGCGGCGGTGCAGTCCCCCGCCAACAACACGCAGGTTGAGCTGGGCGACACGGTCGAGATCCAGTTCTCGGTGCGCGACAACCAGGGGCTCACGCGGGTGGAGCTGCGGCGCTTCGACCGGGTGATCTTTTCCCTGCCGATCGGCGGGCAGCAGCTTTTCCAGGGCTATTTCACTTACGAGCCGGACAGCACCGGCACCCACACTCTGGAGATCGTGCCATGGCGGGATGACGTGCGGGGCGACTCGGCCAGCGTCACGCTGCAAGTCGTCGCAAACTGAGCGCCTCAGCCGGTGAGGATGCGCGCCATTGTCGGGCCGTCGACGTTCCCGCCACTGAGGATCACGCCGACGCGCCCGCTGGCCTGAACCGCGCCGCTCAGCAGGGCCGCCACGCCAAGCGCGCCGGACGGCTCGACCACCAGCTTGGTGCGATAGAACAGGAAGCGCACCGCCTCGATAATCGCGTCTTCGCTGACCGTCCGCATATCGTCCACGTATTCGAGCACCAGCGGGAACGTGACCGTGCCCAACGAGGGGGTGCGCGTCCCGTCGGCGATGGTCGGCGGGTTGTGGATGGTGTGCAGGGTCCGCGTGTGGAACGAGCGTGTCGCGTCGTCGGCCACTTCCGGCTCGATGCCGACCACGCGGCACTCCGGCGCCAGCCCCTTCGCGGCGATGGCCGATCCGCTGAGCAACCCCCCGCCGCCACACGGCACCAGCAGCCAATCGAGCGCCCCGGCGTCCTGAATGAGTTCGAGCGCGGCGGTCCCTTGCCCGGCGATGATGTTCGCGTCGTCATACGGGGGAATGATCGTGTAGCCATGTTCGGCGGCGAGGTCTTCCGCGATCTGCTTGCGGTCCCCGGTGGCGGGGTCGTAGGGGACGACGCGCGCGCCGTAGCCCTCGGTGGCGGCGCGCTTGATGGCGGGCGCGTTGTCCGGCATGACGACGGTCGTCTCCACGCCGAGCAGCCGCCCCGCTAGGGCGATCGCCTGGGCGTGGTTGCCGGACGAGTAGGTGATCACGCCGCGCGCGCGTTGCTCGTCGGAGAGCAGGCGGATCGCGTTGAACGCGCCGCGAAACTTGAACGCGCCGCCGCGCTGGAAGTTCTCGCACTTGAGCAGCACTTCGGCTCCGGCGAGGGCGTCCAGCGTGCGCGAGCGGTGGATCGGCGTGCGGTGCGCGTGCCCGCGCAGGCGTTCGGCGGCGGCGAGGATGGCGGGGAACATGGTCTTTTATCTTTTCAGGTAGAATCGAGACGGGATCGAATTTCTTGAAAGACCGAAATATGCGACCTTAAAGAGGCTTCAAAATGGAAAAACGAAAGGTCAACCACTGGTTCCGAATAATTACCGTCCAATGAATTCTCAGGGCTCGTGATTAAACATGTAGCGGTATATAAACCTTCACGCATTAGTTTTTCGAGCAATATGGCATAACGTTCGATATATGATGCGTCGACAAATTCGGGTGAGACACTAAAATGCGGTTCACGAACCTTCACAGGAACCGTTGACCTAGGACAGTCCGCGATAAGAGCAAGGTATCCAACCCAAGGACGAGGGGTTAAGGGAATTAACCTTTCCCGGTAAGCCGTCCATAGGTCTGTGGCTGATCCAAGCGCTTCTTCCGTTCGGTTATTGATATTATTGCCAAAAGAACTCGCTTGCGACTTGAACTCAAGTGCAGCAACTAAAGCTCCATCAGCAACAACAAGCAAGTCCCACTGCTTTTCAGCTCTAAAATAGCCAGGGAGTTCAACGTTTCGCTTATAGTAGATTTCCTGTTCTGCGATACCCTCTTCGAGAAGGATTTCATAAACTAAGTTTACAAAGCCGTCTAATTGCCTGCCGCCAGTGACAGACCCTCGAAATCCCTGATCAATAATTCCCCGCGCTGCCTGAGCGGAAATCTGGGTGTTTCGCGTCAACCAGTAGTATCGAACAGCGGCCTGAATTCTGGGGTCAACCTTGCTCATTTCTAAGCCTATTTTGCCTACTTTTCAAGTAATATGACATCTTCATAGTAGACTTTATCTTTCTGATAGTGTCGAGACTTAGTATTTACATGCGCCATATGCTGCCGCACGTTGGTTCGCTTAGCTATAGTTGCACGGAAACCTAGCTGTTCAGACATTTCAACATAGATATCGCCAAGAGGCAGAAGAACATCTTTATAGTACGATGATTGAACAACAATCACGGCTTTTCCGCTTTGGTTTAGTACCCTATATATCTCTTCTAATGACCGTTGGGCATCGTGAAAATACTGGATAAAAGTAGGTAAGTAGTATGTTGCACTTGCCTTGCTCGGATGCACAGCAACAGATGCAAGAAAATCATTACATAGCGTGCCCCATGTTTCATCAGGACGGAGTTGCTTGTTTACGATAACTGGTGCGCCCATCGTTTGCCGTCGTAGGCTATCGAATTTGCCGTTAGCGTAACCGAGTAGCGCCAATTCAGGTTTAGTTGCAACCGCATAATCAATACGCGTGCAGTACGGAGGTGACGTGACAACTAGATCGATTGAAGCGGTTTCAATTCCAAGTTCGCAGGAGTTACCTTCTGTTACCCAATAATCTCCGCGACTCGTCAATAATGTTCTGGCTTCAGAAAGATCTAGTAGCATTCTTTCTACAGTTTCTTGAAAGAACAAAAAGACATTTTCGCGCGTAAACACCGTATCCGGCTGACTCGTCTGCTTCAACCAAGTTGGATTTGACGCCTGACTAAAATTCCCGACAAATCTAAGCACTTGAAAGAGAGCCGACAGATAGAACGCTGTTTCCTTTGATATGCTGCTTAACAACGATGATTTAAGAAAGACTTCACTGGCGAAATGAGGCACTATCGGATCTGGCGACGATTCGATAATGGAATCGCGCAGAAGAATAAGACTTTCGAGAGCTTCACCGCTCACCCAATTCTCGATTTCAGTACCCAGATTTAGGCTGACTTTCTGCCTTGCCCGTTCAGTAATTTCACTGCACTTCTGCGACAATTGCTTTGCCTGCAGCGGAAACTCAAGATTTTTCGCCTGTGCATGTATCACCATGACAGGGTTAATCTCAACACCGATTCCGCGGAACCCATTACGCTGTGCAACGAATGTGGTTGTTCCGCTTCCGTTCCATGGATCAAGGATTGTATCTCTAGGGTCAGCGAGCAAGGATAATACATCGGAGACAAAACGTTCTGCGTACCCCGCATAGTAAGGATGCCATGCGTGCACTCCGTTGCGTTCACGTTTCGTTCTTTTTGTTGTGTGAACTTGAGCTAACGAAGGTGTTGGTCTAGTTTCCGCCATTTCGTGCTCGCTTGTACATTAAAATCCGACTATGAGTATACTAGATTATAGGTTTCTTCATGTACGAAGCGTCTCCGCGCTATCCGTCTACCCGCTCCAACGTCAGCACGTACTCGCCGCGACCGCCGAAGCGCGTCGCCTCGATGGTGTACGTCCCCGGCGTGCGATTCCCTTACTCCGCCACCGCCCAGACTTCTATTCGGTTGGTAACGGTTTCATCGTAAGCCGACACAAGCATTAGCGTGCCCGCCGGGTTGAAGGAGATACCTAGCACAAAGTCCTCACCAAAGGCTATTTCACCGACGACCTGGTGGTTGTCATAGTCAAGGAAAGTGATGAAAATCTGATACAGTTGATTGATCGAGCTGACCGCAAGCAGTTCTCCGTCGGGGCTGAAGGTCACAATCTTGGCGGCGTGATCGCCTACCGGGATCGCGTTGAAATCCAGTGTGGTTAAGTCGAGCAAACCCACCGGAGCAACGTCCCGAAATACACCAGTGAACAGAGAAAACGCCGCGACATCCCCATCTGGCGAAAACGCGATGTGCTGGGGCGGGTTGACCAGGAAATTCAGCGGGCTGTTCACGTCGAAGGCCGCCAGCATCGCGCCGGTTTGCGTATCCCACACGCGCACAGTGGTGTCGTTCGGGTCA
>Ga0134103_1001393_pt1 | contig 22646 bp, 18 predicted proteins | sample 14_taG_2_FD_94445 | JGI IMG/M metagenome (GOLD analysis project Ga0134103, IMG submission 94445) | Switchgrass degrading microbial communities from high solid loading bioreactors in New Hampshire, USA - 14_58_20_212_A1 metaG | ecosystem: Engineered > Bioreactor > Semi-continuous > Anaerobic >...
GATGATCAGCAGGTCGATGCCCTGGGTCAGTAGGTTCTCGACGTCCGACACCTGGTCGGCGTTGTCCTGGGCGGCATCCTGGAAGATGACCTCGAACTCGGGATAGTCCTCGGCGGCTGCTGCGATCTGGCTGTCCATCGCTTCGCGCCACGGCTCGGCGCGGTTCGCCTGCGACATCCCGATCACGTATCTGTCTTTGAACTCCGGCACCGGACAACCGGGGGGAAGCGGGCCTTCGGGGCGCGCGTCTTCGCGCACGGTCCCGCCGCCGAGCATGTCCTCGGTGTAGGGTATCCACCCTTCGCCGTCCTGGGCAACCGAGCGCTCTACTGTCATCTGAGGCGCCAGCAGAATCGCCAGGAGGCCGATCAATAACGCTATCCGTCGATAAGTGTTCATACGGTTCGCTCCTCGACGCACTAAAACCAGCCTTGCGGACTTCATTGTTCTGGTGCTCGATGCTCACGCGCTTGCGGTTTGCGTTCTCGGCAGGGTGGACCTCCTTTCCAGGGTGAACTGGCTAGGTGAGATCTCGCGGACGAAATTGCTGCAATGCCACCGCGCCAACGACCAACAGGCCCTTGACGACAAGCTGGGTATTGCTCTCGATGTTGTTGAGGCTGAGCATGTTGTCGAGAATCCCGAGAATAAACGCGCCTGCGATTGCGCCGACGACCGTGCCCTTGCCGCCCATCAGGCTCGCGCCGCCGATCACAACAGCCGCGATGGCGTTCAGCTCGTAGCCGACCGCCTCATTCGGGCTGCCCTGGTTCAACTGCGCGGCGTGCACGATCCCGGCCATTGCGGCGAAAAAGCTGCACAGCATGAAAGCGACGATCTTGATGCGCGTTACCGAGATGCCTGACAGCCGCGAGGCGGTTTCGTTGCCGCCAATCGCGTAGAGATGTCGCCCGAAAGACGTGTAACGCAGCACGAGCGCCATAACGATCCCGGCGCCGAACATGATCAGCGCGGGCACCGGGATGACGTTGTCGTAGAGCCGGGTCCGCAGGAACTCAAACGAGGGATCTGCTCCCCCTTCGCGGTAGGAGATCGGCACGGCGATGCTGTCTGACCAGATGTGCGCCAGCCCGCGCGCGATACTGAGCATGGCGAGCGTCGTCACGAACGCGGGTATCTTGAAACGCTCCGAGGTCCAGCCGTTCCACCAGCCGATCGCCAGCCCAAGCAGCAGGATCGTGATGATCGCACCCTCGGCGGGCATCGGCGATACGTCGATGGTGCCCAGCAGCGGCAGGGTAATCGAGCTCTGACGCATCAGCAGGAAGGCGGTACCGGTGGCCGTCAGCGCGACGACCGAGCCGACAGACAGGTCGATCCCGCCGATCAGGATGACCAGCAGTTGCCCCGTCGCCAGAATGCCGGTTTCTGCCACGTCGCGCGCCACGTTGCTGAGGTTGCGCTCGCTGAGGAAAATGTTCGTGTCGTTGCGAATCGGCGAGTAGATGACGGCCAGCACAAAGACAATGATCAGCCCGAAGAAGCTCTGGAATCGCAGGATAAATCCGAGCCCCTGCCGGAAGGTTCGCCGCGCCTGGGAGAGGGCGCTGCCGCCGGAAGTGGTTATCGTCGTACCCATAGGCTATTTCCCCGTTTCTCCTGGTTGATCATCATGATTGCCATTGGTGAAGCGGGTTGCCGCTTCCATGATCGCAGTCTGATCAAACTCACCCCGCGCAAACTCGGCGGTCAGCCGCCCGTCGCACAGCACGTAAATACGGTCCGACACGGCGAGCAACTCCGGCAGCTCGCTTGACACCAGCAAGAAGCCTGTTCCCTGTTTCGCCAGTTCGCCGATCAGGTTGTAGACTTCCGCCTTCGCGCCGACGTCGATGCCGCGTGTGGGCTCGTCCAGCAGAAACAGCTTGATATGCGCCATCAAGAACTTCGCGATCACCACCTTCTGCTGGTTTCCACCGCTGAGGTTGGCTACCATTGTGCTGATGCTCGGCGTTTTGATGTTCAGATCGCTGACCACTCGCGACACTGCTTTGCGCTCGGCTGGCTGGTTGATGATGTTGAGGAAGTAAAGGAACTCGCGCAGCGCGGCGAGCGTCGCGTTTTCGGTGACCGTCTGCCCGAGCACCAGGCTCTGCCCCTTGCGATCTTCCGCAATCAAGCCGATCCCCTGTTCGATCGCTTCCTTTGGCGACTTGATGCGCATTTCTTTGCCGTCGAACCAGATCGACCCGCGAATCTGGCTCTGCGGATACACGCCGAAGATCGTCTCAAGAAGCTGCGTGCGGCCTGCGCCCATCAGCCCGGCGAGGCCGACGATCTCACCCTGCCGGACTTCGAGCGAAATGTCGTCGAGAATCCTGGTTCGCCCGGCGCGCAGGCTGAGGTTTTTCACGCGCAGCACCGTTTCTCCAATCGGCGCGTCCAGCTTTGGATACAGCACGTCGAGATTGCGCCCGACCATCAGGTTAATTAACTGCCGCCGCGTCATATCCTTCGTCAGCGCGGACCCGACGACGCGGCCATCCCGCAGCACGGTGATGCGGTCGGCAATCGAGAAGATTTCATCCAGCCGGTGCGAAATGTAGATGACGGCGACGTTTCGCTCGCGCAGGGCGCGCGTGACGCCAAACAGGTATTCGACCTCGGCCTCGCTGAGCGCAGACGTCGGCTCGTCCATGATGATGACCCGCGAATTCAGGTTCAGCGCCTTTGCGATCTCGACAAGCTGGCGCTGGCCCACTCGTAGCCGGTTAATGGGGCGGTTGGGGTCGATGTCCAGCCCGAGGTCGGCCATCAGTTTCTGCGCGGTGCGGCGCATGCTGCCTCGGTTCACAATGCCGAACGAGACGTGTTCCCGCCCCAGAAAGATGTTCTCATAGACGGTGAGCTCGGGGACGAGGTTCAATTCCTGGTGGATCATCACGATCCCGGCGTTTTGCGCGTCACGCGGGTTGTGAAATTTGACCGGCTCGCCGTTGAGCAGAAGCTGGCCCTCGTAGTCGGTGTACGTACCGCTCATGATGTTCATCAGCGTGGACTTGCCCGCGCCGTTCTCGCCGACGAGCGCGTGCACCTCACCCGGATAGACGTCAAAGCTCACGTCGTCCAGCGCAACCACGCCGGGAAACCGCTTGGTGATATGTTGCATGCTCAAGATCGTGGCGCGCGGTGTCGCCTCAGAAGATGTTTCCACCGCTGCGGGGTGCTGGATCACGTCGATGACCTCCTTTGTCGCGACAACGCGCCGCACGACTCGCGCACGACGAGGCGAGGCTGCAACACGACCGTATGGTACGAGGCGTCCGGGTCTTCGCGGCGCCGCACCAGCAGCCGAACCGCTTCCTGCCCAAGCTCATACGTTGGCTGGGCGACGGCGGTCAGCGGCGGGCACAACTGACTGGACCACGGCATATCGTCAAACCCGACCAGCGCCACATCTTCCGGAATGCGTACGCTCTTTTCATGGGCTGCTCGCAACGCGCCGAGCGTCATGAGGTTGTTGGCGACAAACACGGCTTCGGGCGGCTGCGCGAGCGACAGAAGCTCGACCATCAGCCGATAGCCGCTTTCGATCTTGAAATCTCCGGAGCGCACCAGCGCACGGTCGAACGGGATGCCCGCGCTTTCAAGAGCTTTGAGATAGCCCTGGTAGCGCTCAGCGCCGGTCGTCAGGTGCAGCGTGCCGGTGATCGTGGCGATCCGCCGGTATCCGAGTGTGATCAGGTGGTGCACGGCGATTTGCGCGCCGCCCGCGTTGTCCACGACCACGGCGTCGGCGTCGACGCTATCGGTGTAGCGATCGAGCAGAACGATCGGGACCCCCAATTGCCTGAGTTCGGCGAGATCCTGGCTGCCCGGCGCGTGCGTGGGCGAGATAATCAACCCGCCGACCCGCTCGGCCCACATCACGCGCAGATACATCTGCTGCTTGGCCGGGTTTTCGTCCGAGTTGCAAAGCACCACGCTCATGCGCTGCTGGTAAGCGGCGTCTTCCACCCCGCGCACGACCGAGATAAAGAAAGGGTTCTCAATATCGGAGATGATCAATCCCAGCACGTCGCTGGTGTTGCTGCGCAGACGCCGGGCTGCGCGGTTAGGCTGGTAGCCCAGCTCGTGGATCGCCTGCAAGACGCGCGCGCGAAGGGCCTCGTTGACCGACGGGTTGTTGTTCAGCACCCGCGATACGGTCGCCCGCGAAACGCGCGCGTGAGTGGCTACGTCGTCCAGCGTAGGAGCACCCATGACCGGCTCCTGTCAGGTTTGTCGGAGAGCTCAATGAAACGCGGACGATATATTGTTACAGGACGGGAGGAAGGGGACGGCGACGACGAAGATCAGCGATGATCTAGATAACGATTTCTCGAAAATGGAGCGATGGTCCGGCGACCATCCTCAAGGAAACGAATACTAGGTGCATGAACTGAGAGATCGATTTCACACTTACATCATATAGCGGTTTTGGCTGATGTCAAATGATTCGTGCGCTTGTAGCTCGGATCGCGCACGTTGCCCGGGCTTGCGTTCTCACATGGAGCGCCGAAACTGTGAGATCGATCACTGGCAATATCGCCTATGACAAGTGCGCATGTCGCAGGTCGATAGCGCCTTAACTGGACGCCTATCTGCTCGTTGTGCGTGAGAGCGACTTCTATCCGCGTTGAAGCCTTGTCTCATAGTCGGTAGGGACCATGAAACCATCCACGGCTTGTCCGCAGTCTGGGACAGACCTTTTGACAACGCTTTGGCGAGGTTAGACTACTTTTCGGCGCGCACGGCATACATCAGCGGAATGGCTGGCATGCCTTCGCCAAAGGCCATCCGGCGACCGGGCAGTTCGATCATGTGGTCCGGGAATGGCTTGAACCCGTTGGAGTATGGATACTCGCGAACGGCGGTGAGCGTCAGTCCCGCGTCCAGCAGCGCGGTCAGCACGTCGGCCAGGCCCCAGGCGAACTCGTGCGACGGATGTGGATTGAGCCAGTTCGCAGAGTCTGTATCCGCCTGTCCATCCGGAACCAGCCCGCTGCCGGACATGGCAACGTAATCGCCGATGCCGTGCTCGTAAGCGTAGTGCTTCCCGCCCATATAGTCGCTTGCCCAGGACCAATCTCCGGTCAGCGCGCCGTCAAGGATGCCCAGCATGGGATGGAACTCGACCAGCACGAAGCGGCCGCCCGGCTTGAGCGCGGCGGCGATACCCTGTCCCCAGGCAGCCAGGTCTGAAAGCCAGCAGACGGCGCCATAGGACGAAAAGACCACATCGAACTGGCGCGTGTTCGCCTTGAGCCAGTCGTAGACGTCGGCGCGGATGAACTCACCTGGGATGCCGCTGTCGTGGGAAAGCTGCTGCGCGAAGGCGATGGCTTCGTCGCTGATGTCGACGCCGGTGACGATGGCACCAAGCTGGCTGGCAATACTCAGCGTATCTTGTCCGGCGTTGCATTGCAGGTGAAGCAGCGTCTGACCGCGCACATCGCCGAGCAGTTCAATCTCCTCGGGAAACAGCGTGCTGCCGCCAGAACGCAAGAAGGCGGCCTGGTCGCCCTTATGCAGATTGTGTCGTCTGGTCGCGGCGTTCCAGGCGGTGCGATTTTGCTCGTTAAGGTGGCGCATGGCTGCTCCCTTTGGAATGAAGGCGGAGACGGTGTTCCATTATACTTAAGCATTCGTTCAGGCAGAAATGTCTGTCTGATAAGTTCAGGCGCTTGAGGCATCATCCAGCGGGTGGGCCGATCCCGCGCGTAGCTTTCGCCTGTGCTGCGCTTGCAGGAAGCAGATGGCAGGAGTAGCCTTGGCTATGCCACGCCGCTACGTCGAGGACGGCAAAATCACCCACGAAGGCATAGCGTAGGAATTAACAACACACGATCCTCGGGGGATCGTGGTGCAGTCATTTTTCAAGGAGAATTAACCCAATGGAGTTTACGAAGCTGGGAAACACTGGACTGGATGTGTCACGCATCTGTCTCGGCTGTATGAATTTTGGCACTGCCGAGGGATGGGTTCACAACCCCTGGGCGCTGGACGAAGAAGCCAGCCGCGCGATCATCCGGAGGGCGCTCGAGCTCGGCATCAATTTTTTCGACACAGCCAATGTCTATGCAAAGGGCAGGAGCGAGGAAATCCTCGGGCGAGCGCTCAAAGACTACGCCAACCGCGATGAAGTGGTTATTGCCACGAAGGTGCGCGGAAGAATGCATGACGGACCTAACGGGGAAGGACTTTCCCGAAAAGCCATCATGAGTGAAATCAATAACAGCCTCAGGCGCCTGAATACCGACTATGTGGACCTCTACATTATCCACCGGTGGGACTATAACACGCCCATCGAAGAGACGATGGCGGCCCTGCATGAGCTAGTTCAGGCCGGGAAGGTACGCTATATCGGCGCGTCAGCGATGTATGCGTGGCAGTTCCAGAGGGCGCTTTATGTGGCCGAACGACATGGCTGGACCCGGTTTGTGTCGATGCAGAATCACTACAACCTCATCTATCGTGAAGAGGAAAGGGAGATGCTGCCGCTCTGCCGCGCAGAGAAAATCGCAGTGACTCCGTACAGCCCGCTGGCGTCCGGTCGACTGGCGCGGAATACGTCGGAAACAACAACCCGTCTGGAAGCCGACCCGATTGCAAAGAGCAAATACGACGCCACTGCCGAAGCGGATAAACGGGTCATTGAGCGCCTTGGCGAAATTGCAGAACGGCGCGCTGTGCCGCGTGCGCAGATAGCCCTTGCCTGGCTCTTACACAAAACGCCTGTTGTTGCGCCTGTGATTGGAGCGAGCGGCATCGCTCAGCTTGAGAGTGCGGTCGGATCCGTGTCCATCAAGTTAACGCCTGAAGAAATGTCGTACATGGAAGAGCCTTATGTCCCTCACCCGATCGTAGGGCATGAGTGAGCGGCCCGAAATGCTCTGCTGCGATGGGCAGCCGCCTCTGTGAACCCGGCAGGGCGCACCCTCTAAAAGGAGCGGTTATGGAGATTGTCCCGTTTTGCGACGAGTTTCTGGCAGAGGGTGCGGCGCTGTTCATCGAGCAGCTCAAGCGACTGCGCCAGCAGGTTCCTCATTTGCCCGACCGGATGACAAACCCCGATCAGGTGACGGAAAACCTGGCGCACCTCATATCGCACAGCGCCGGTGTCGCTGCTCTGGATCGGGGCAAGCTGGTGGGATACCTGGGCTGGTATCTCGTTGATAACTTTCGGGATACCGATCGCCGAGCGGCTTACTGCCCGGAGTGGGCTCATAGCGCCGATGACAGCGCCAAAGCCGCGATTTACCGGGCGCTGTATCGCGCGGCGTCGGAGCAGTGGCGCGGCTGCCAGACCCACGCTATCACGGTGTTGGCACACGACCAAGAGGGCGTCAAGACGTGGTTCTGGAACGGGTTCGGTCTGACTGTCGTCGATGCCGTCCGCCCCATGACTCCGCTTGAGCGTCCGGTCCATCCTGACTTCGCCGTGCGCAAAGCTAGTCGCGATGATATTGAGATGCTGATGGCCATCGAGCGCGAGCACTGGCAGCATTACACCCAGCCGCCCATCCTGATGGTCGGTTCCGGGGCCGACGACGCTGCGGCATTTGCGGCGTTTCTGGAGCAGCCGGCAAACAGCGTCTGGCTGGCCTTGTGTAATGGTGCGACCGCCTCGTATATGCGTTTTGAGGAGAGCAGCTTCGGCGCGGCGTCGATTGTGGAGTCAGAGCACACGATAGCCATCACTGGTGCGTTTACTCGCCCCGAACACCGGGGCAAGGGCGCAGCGGTCGCGCTCTTGGACGCGGCGTTGCGCGGCTATGCAGCTCGTGGATTCACCATCTGCTCGGTGGACTTCGAGTCCTTCAACCCGGAAGCGGCGGCGTTCTGGATGAAGTACTTCGAGCCGGTTTGCTTTTCGATGTTGCGTGTCCCCGAGATTTCGGAGTGGTAAACAGAATCAGAGCGCAGTCGCTGATAAGCTCCTGAAAACAACGTGGCCCCTGGTGAACGGACAGGGGCCATTTTCGTGGGACTGTCCGACGGGATAGAAGCGCGGGTAAGTCGTGGTCATCAACTTGACAAACCGGCCTGATTCGTGCTTAAATCGGTTTAGTAAACCGGTTTAATCAACCACTGCCACGATCTGAAAGGAGCCGCGACTGAATTTCCCGCTTTCTCGCGCTGGTTGGATCCGTCTGCTCGCTAGAGATTTGAGGAGAAAGGAACTCATGAAACGCACTGTCTTGAGCTTAATCGCTGTATTGCTTGCAGCCACGTTTTTGCTGCAAGGCGCCGGGCTTGCGCGCGTGGCTCGCGCCCAGGACCCAATTGAGCTGACCTTCTGGAACTACTGGGACGGCAAGAATGGCGAAGTCATCCAGGCGCTGGTGGATCGCTACAACGCCGAGCATCCCGAGGTCGTGATCGAAAATGTTTTCGTGGGTTGGGGCGAGTTGCTGCCCAAGCTGCAACTGGCCGTAACCGGCGGTGACACGCCCGATCTGGCTGCGGCCGATATGGTGTGGATGCCATATCTCGGCAATTCCGGCGCTCTCGTCCCGCTGGATAGCTTCATCGAAGCTTCTGGCACCGATCTCGAAGACTTCTATCCCGCTTTGCTAGCGGTGGATACCTACGGAGATCAGCTTTACGGCCTGCCGGTCAGCACCAATAACCTCGAGCTGTTTATCAACAGCGATCTGTTTGAGGCTGCCGGGCTTGATCCGGCCGCGCCGCCGACCACCTGGGCCGAGCTTAAGGATGCCGCTGTGCAATGCGCCAATCCGGAGCAGGGCGTCGTGGGGATCGAGCTGTACACGCAGCCCGGCGAGGGGCTGACCTGGCAGTTCCAGGTGTATCTGTGGCAGGCAGGCGGGGAGTTCCTCAACGAAGACCTGACCGCCGCGGCGTTCAATTCCGAGGCCGGGCTTCAGGCGCTGAACTACTGGCTGGACCTGATCGACTCGGGCGCGTACACGCTCTCGGAATGGGGTCTGTTCGGGCAGGGGCAGGCGTGCATGGTGCTGGATGGCTCGTGGATGGTCGGCATCAATGCTGAAACCGCGCCGTTCGAGTGGACCACCGCACCGATGCCCGCGCCTGAAGATGGACAGCCCGCGACCAACATGGGCGGCGAGCACATCTTCATTATGGCGCAGGACGAAGCCAAGCAGCAAGCCGCGTGGGACTTCATCAACTGGTTTACCAGCCCGGAGATCCAGCTTGAGTGGATTCAGGAAACCGGATTCATGCCCATCCGTGACTCTGTTGCGACCAACGAAGAGTATCGCGCCTGGGTCGAGGAAACCGAGCCGCGCCTGCTGCCCTTCATTGACATGCAGCAGTACGCGCACAATCGTCCGCCCGTCGAGCAGTATGCCGAGATTTCGGATGCCTTCTCGGCAGTGATCGAGCGCGCGCTGTACGGCCAGCTTAGCCCTGAGGATGCTCTGGCCGAGGCTGAAGCGGCCGTCAACGCGCTGCTTCAGTAAACCACATGATCTGTGGGGAGCGGTGCACCCGCTCCCCACACATTGCCCGCTTCATGGTTTTGCTTAAGGTGTGCGCATGTCTGCTCTGGCCCCGCTGAGCGCGCGCTGGCGTCACGCCAACCGGCAGGGCGATCTGTCGGCCGCGGCGCTCGCGCTGGCTCCCGCCGTGCTGCTGTTCGCTATCTTCAACATCTACCCGCTGCTCTATTCCGGCTTCCTGAGCGTGATGGACTGGAATGGCTTCAGTCCAGAGCGCACGTTTGTCGGGCTGGACAACTATCGCGCTATTTTCGCATCGTCCCAGTTCCGCAACGCGCTGACTGTGACCTTGAAATATACCGTTGGCGTGACGGTGTTGAGCGTGGTGCTTGGACTGGTGATCGCCGTGCTGCTTAACGCTGACATTCGCGGGCGGAACATTTACCGGCTGATCTACTTCTTGCCGGTCGTCACCTCGACTGTCGCGGCGGCGGTGGTTTGGCGCTATCTGATGACGCCCGGCACTGGCTATGCGGACGTGTTTCTGCGAAATCTCGGCCTGACGCCGCCTTCGCCCGCGTGGCTCCGCAACCCAGATTGGGCGCTGCGGATCGTAATCTTGGTGGGAGTCTGGAAGCGGCTCGGTTTCAATATCGTCGTGTTTCTGGCAGGGCTGCAAAACATCCCCAAAGATTTCTATGAGGCGGCGACTGTCGATGGCGCCGGAACTGTGCAGCGCTTCCGCCATATCACCGTGCCGCTGATCGCGCCGATCACGCTACTGCTGGTGATCATGTCGATCATCGACGCGTTCCTGATCTTCGATGTGGTGTACGTTATGACCGATGGCGGACCGGTTGGCACGACCGAGGTTGTGGGATTGCTGCTCTACCGGCAGGCGTTCCGTTATTTCAACCTGGGCGACGCGTCTGCGATGGGTTGGGTGATCTTCGCGATTGTGTTCGTGGTGACGCTCATCCAGTGGAAGTTCTTCGGAGCGCGAGAGACGGGGCTATGAGCGCGGAAACACTTCCTCTAGCGGTCGGAGTGCAGGCCCGTCTGGCGCGGGTGAAGTGGGGCCACCTGCTGATTCACGCAGCGCTGATCGCGGGGGCGCTGGTGATGGTCGTCCCGTTCCTGTGGATGCTGACGCTCTCACTTAAGCCCGCTGCGCTAACGCACCAGCCGCCGTATCTGATCCCGACACGCTTCGAGTTCTCCAACTACGAGGCCGCGTGGCAGGCAGCGCCGTTTGCGCGTTACTACTTCAACTCGATCGTGATGACGGCCGGAATCGTGTTCGGACAAGTTCTGCTCTCGTCGCTGGCAGCCTATGCCTTTGCCCGGCTGCGCTTTCCAGGGCGCGAGCTGCTGTTTATGGTGTTCCTGGCGACGATGATGGTCCCGTTCCACGTCATCCTGATTCCGTCGTACCTGATCATCGACCGGCTCGGCTGGATCGACTCATATGTCGCGCTGATCGTTCCGCGGATGGTGAGCGCGTTCGGCATTTTCTTACTGCGCCAGTATTACCAGGGCATCCCGCGCGAGCTAGACGATGCCGCCATGATCGACGGCGCGAGCCGGATTGGCATCTGGTGGCGGATCATCCTGCCACTGTCCGGCCCTGGGTTGGCGACACTCGGCATCTTCGCGTTCATGTTCGCGTGGAACGACTTTCTGTGGCCGCTGGTGGTTGTCAACGATCCCGATATGCGGACGGTGCAGCTCGGGCTGGCGATGTTCCAGGGGCGTTATGGGACGCAGTGGACGCTGCTGATGGCCGGGACGGTGACCGCGACACTACCCACGCTGCTCATTTTCCTGATCGGGCAGCGGTGGTTTATCCAAAGCGTCGCTCAGTCAGGGGTAAAGGGATAAAGCATGATCGAACAGTGGACCGCGCCAGACTGGGCGCGCGATGCAGTGTTTTACCAGATTTTCCCCGAGCGGTTCTTCAATGGCGATCCGGCCAACGATCCGCCTGGCACGGCGCCGTGGGACGCCACGCCGACGCGTGAGTGCTTTCTCGGCGGTGACCTGGCCGGGATTCGCGCCAAGCTCGACTACCTGCAGCATCTCGGCGTGACTGCGCTTTACCTGACGCCTTTCTTCAAAGCGCGCACCAATCACCGCTACGATACGTCCGACTACCTGCAAATCGATCCTGCTGCCGGAACGCTTGACGACTTTCATGCATTGGTGGACGATGCGCACCGGCGCGGCATCCGTCTGGTGCTGGACGCCGTCTTTAACCACTGCGGTGACGGCTTCTGGGCCTTCGAGGATGTGCTCAAGCGTGGTGCGGCCTCACCCTATGCGGACTGGTTCGTGATCGACTCGTTTACAGTCACCACGTCGCCTGCCAATTATCAGACCTGTGGTGGAGCGGCATTCCTGCCCAAGCTCAACCACGCGAATCCTGCGGTGCGCGAGCATCTGCTACACGTTGCCCGCTACTGGTTGGAGCAGGGCGCGGATGGGTGGCGGCTCGACGTGCCGTGGAAGGTGCCGCTGGACTTCTGGCGCGAGTTCCGCGAAGAAGTGTTGCGCGTCAAGCCGGATGCGTACATTGTGGCTGAAGTGTGGCGTGGCACGACGCCCTGGCTGCAGGGCGACACGGTTCACGGCGTGATGAATTATCGCCTGCGCAACGCGATTCTCGACTATTGCGCGTGGGACCACATGGACGCGGAAGACTTCGACTATGAGTTGGCACAGCTTCGTGAGGAACACGGCGCGTCTGCCCCATATCACCTGACGCTACTCGGCAGTCACGACACTGAACGCATCCTGACAGCGTGCCGGGGTGACACGGAGCGCGCACGGCTCGCGGCGATTGTCCAGCTCACGTATATTGGTATCCCGATGATCTACTATGGGGACGAGATCGGGATGATGGGCGAGAATGACCCTCTGTGCCGCGCCGGGATGATCTGGGACGAGCAGCAGTGGAACACGCGCCTGCACGACGCCTACTGCAAGCTGATCGCGCTGCGCCGCCAGCATCCCGCGCTGACGCGGGGCGCGTTCGAGCCGCTGATTGTGTTCAACGCCGTATACGCTTATCATCGCTGGCACGGCGACGACAGTGTAATTGTGGTCCTGAATCCGAGAGAGGCGCGCCAGAAGGTCCGCATCCCCCTGGGCGAATCGTCAGATCGGGCGGCTCTGTGGCAAGATGCACTGACCGGCGAGCGCTTTGCCGTTCGCAATGGAGAGTTGGTATTCAATGAACTGCCAGCCCAAGCCGGGTACGTCTTGCTGCCGTTGAAAGGTGCCAATGGCTAAGATCACCATCTCCGAGATCGCCCGCCGCGCCGGAGTGTCGAAGACCGCCGTCTCGTTTGCGTTTAACTATCCAGAGCGGTTGTCGGAAGACACCTTACGCCGCATCCTGGCCGTTGCCGACGAGGTGGGCTACGCACCCGATCCCGTTGCCAGTAACCTCAAGACAAGGCGCACCGGTTGCATCGGCATCCTGGTTCCACAGCCTATCCCGATTATGACGCGTAACCCGTATCTTCTGACGTTTATTGAAGGCGTGGGCGAGATATGCCACGAGAGCGGGATGTCACTGATGCTGGTTCCGCCACTGAAAGGTAATCTGCGCCGGGCTATCGTGCGCGCTGCGGTCGATGGCTTTCTCACGTTGGGACTGGAGACGTTTCGCGGGACGATGGTCGTGCTGCAGCAGCGCGGCGTGCCCTTCGTCATGGTAGATAGCGATCCAACTCCCGAGATTCCCTGCGTCAACATCGACGATGAGTCAGGAGCCTATGCGGCCATGAAGTACGCGCTTGAGCGAGGTCACCGGGATATTGCGATCTTCGGCATCCGCTCCGGCCATCATGGGGACTATCGCAAGTACGCCGGGACGTTGCAGCGCCGTATCACCGGCTACGCCCGCGCGCTAGACGAGTACGGGCTATCGCTGGACGATCCGGCGATCCATCTGCTGGAATGCGAGTGCGATGCAGCGGGCGGGTACGAGGGTCTACATACGCTGTGGCAGTCGCGCCGTCCACCGACCGCGATCGTCACGATGGCGGATGTGATCGCGATTGGCGTAATGCAGGCGGCACGCGAGCTGGGATTGCGCATCCCCGATGACCTCTCACTGATCGGCTACGATGATATTGAAGGCAGTCGCCTGACATGCCCCCCGCTGACGACCATTCACCAGCCTACGGTCGAGAAGGGACGCGTAGCCGCGCAGCTTTTGCTCCAACGTATCGAGGAGCGTTCACTTGCAGCGGAGCATATCGTCCTGCCCGTCGAGTTGGTCGAGCGCGAGTCGTTTAGGTCGATAGACGCCGCACAGTAGAGCATAGTGCTCACCAGAGTCGTGGAGTTTTTGCGACGCGACGCTCGTCCTTCGCGCTGCTCTAGGAAGCACGGGATGCCAGAGACCGGCAGGCAGTAGCGCAGAACCTATTCACGGAGATAGTGTAAGGCCTAGACATCAAGCGGATTGTCAGCTTCCGGCTACAGCCCTGGGCTAAGCGCTTCCTGGTGCTGCGGATGGCGCTGTAGGCGGAAGAAGCGGGTGGTGAGTTGAGCGTCGATCAGAGCACGTTGAGGGGGAAAATGAAGATTCCAGAGGTCACAAGGAACTCTGGAATCAAGTGCCCCATAGGGGCCTTAACGTCATATCATTCCAGGACTTCGATGTGACCATGGATTATGCTATCACATACGTTTACTCTGAGCAACGTTATTCTTCCGTCCCGTTTGAGAAAGAAAAGATCGGGGAACGAACTCGTAGCGCCTGAGTGGGGCAGGCCGACCTTTCCGTTCGGGACTTCCCCAAAACGCTGTTTGCGGTGGCGGTAAAGCACTACGGCTAACTTAGAGTTTCCATCTGATTGCTCCCCAGAAGACCGCCTGCCAAGTACCCTTTTAAGGGTACAGACTCTAGGGTCAGGTGGGTAACCCCCAAAGTTGCTCGTTCATTGTTGTGACGCTTGGGACTGATAAACGACCGTTCCACTTGGTTCTCAGGTTACTCACGAAGACCCAAGGGCGCCGATCTGCCCCATGAGCCCCAGGGCGTTATCTTCTGCCCAGCGTTCGGCGATCTGCCCATCAACGATGCGGAGAATGTCAATGCCGGTAATCGTGACCGGATTGCCAGACGCAGGAATCCCCAGAAGCTCACCCTCGTATGTCCCTATCGCCGTCCAGCGTATGGCGACGCGGTCGCCGCTGGCGAACACGTCATCATTCCACACCTCAAGATCAGGGAAGGCCTCGTGATAGAGGAGCACTGTATTTCGGTAGCCTTCCCAGCCTGGCAGTTGGCCTGGTGCCGGGTGGTGATCAACGAAATCTTCGGCAAAAAGTGTTTCACCCGCTTCCAGGTCCTGCTGATTCCAGATGTCATCAGTGTAGCGCCGGGCGATGCCTAAGAGCGTACCTCTCCGTCTTGGGGAGACGTGTCGTGCGCGCGAACATGCACAGCAGAAGCGTATGGCAGTGCCACCAATAGGGTGATCACGCCAACCAGACTACCTAGAGCGAAAATTCGGCGAAACATGGCTGCCTCCTGATATCACCTTGCATCCCATCATTCATCAATGTGCAGTGTCTGATGGAGCACGATGGCCTCAGAATAAGCGAGCTCAAGGAATCCTCCACCTCCCTGCAGGGAGGAATGAGATCGCAATTGCCGTCTCTGCTGCTCGTGAGTTAAATTCATATTAGTAGCGAGCAGGCATAACGCCATGACCTATCCGTCCCGCGAGAGGCCAACGGCGCTCACTGAACGTGAGCTTGACATCCTGCGCCTCGTCGCCGACGGGCTGACAAATCAGCAGATTGCTGATCAATTGGTTATCACCGTTGGCACAGTGCGGTGGTATACCAAGCAGATATTCGGCAAGTTGAATGTTCACAACCGGACCCATGCAGTTGCGCAGGCACGCGCGCTGGGCATTTTGTCTGGTCCGGCTCAATTGCAGCAAGCGAGTACCCCCGGTCAATTGCCCATCGGGCTGCCCCCATTCTTTGGGCGCGAAGAATCACTCCTGCACATTGCCACACATCTCGGCGATCCATCCTGCCGTTTGTTGACCTTGGTGGGTTCGGGCGGTATCGGAAAAACGCGCCTGGCGATTGAAGCGGCGCGTCAGCATGAGAATCACTTTGTGGATGGCATCTATTTTGTCGATCTGGTCGGCATTCGCGCCGGCAGTCAGGTGCTACCGGCGATTCTGGAAAGCATGGGAGTAGCTCTGACGCCGACGGCTGATCCCTGGCAGCAGCTCTGCGCCCATGTCCGTGACCGGGCGCTCTTGCTTGTGATCGATAATTTTGAGCAAGTATTGAGCGAGGCCATTCTGCTTTCAAATCTGCTTGCAGCCGCACCGCACGTAAAGATCATCGTTACTTCCAGAGAGGTATTACGGCTGGACGATGAATGGGTCTACACAGTCGAGGGCATGGAACTTCCCATTCCGGATGATAAGCGTTCACTCAATTCGTTCGGAGCGGTCCAGTTGTTTGTAGACCGGGCGCAGCGTGTTCGCAGCGATCTGGCACCTGACCATGAGTTGAACTGCATCGCCCGGATCTGCCGTCTTGTCCAGGGGATTCCGTTGGCGATCGAGCTGGCAGCCTCGCGGCTGAGGCAGCAATCCTGTGAGGAAATCGCGAACACGCTGACCCGAAACAGTGACGCTCTGGTCACAGCCTTTCGCAATGTTCCTGAGCGACACCGGAGTATGCGCGCGGTCTTTACCTGGTCGTGGGATTTGCTATCTGAATCGGAACAGCGGGCCTTCATGAGGTTATCTGTTTTTCGCGGCGGTTGCACAGAGGAAGCTGCTGCAGTTGTAACCGGGTCTTCGCTGACTACGCTTTTTGCTCTCGTGGACAAATCACTGCTTGGGCTGTATTCCAACCACCGCTACTATCTCCAAGAAATTCTGCGTCAATATGCCTACGAAAAGCTGCTCAATCATAAACTGCTCAAACAGGCGAAAGATGCCCACCTAAACTATTTCCTCGCTTTCACCGAGAGCCTGATGTCCGAGAGCTTCACTCACCTTGCTTGGCGATCTCGATTGGAGCAGGACTACGATAATATTCGCGCCGCATTTGAGTGGTGCCAATCGGGAGAAGGCAGCCCGAAGACTGGCTTACGCTTAGCAGTCGCCACCTTTCACTACTGGCGAGTCGGGCTGTATCTAGGTGAAGGGCTCAAATATACTACTCAACTTCTCAACAAACTTCCGAAGTCAGAAACGCCTCAACTACGCGCAAAAGCATCGGTACGCGCCGCATGGTTGGCAGTGGTTCTCGGTGACCTGACTCAGGCGGAATCCCTGATTCGAACCTGTTTTGACGTTGATGCTGAGCAAAATGACCTGTGGACCAAAGCCCTGGCGCTGAATATTCTAGGGACCGTGAGACGCTCCTACGCGGACTACCCCAGCGCGAGACGCCTCTATGACCTGGCGCTGCAGACGTCAGAACTGGTCGGTGACCCATGGTTGATTGCTTTATCGGTAGGCAACCAGGGTGTGCTTGCATTTCACCAGGATGATAAGTTGGAAGCAATCCGGCGTCTTGAACAGGTATTGCCGCTGTTCCAGACGCTCAACGACGACCTCTATGTAACGTTCGTGAGAAATCTCCTCGGCCGCCTGATGCGTCAGATTGGTCAGTACCAGCGCGCGTTCGAGTTGTGCCAGTCGGAGCTGCTAACAGCGATACGTATTCAAGACAGATGGGCGATCGCGCTTGGCCTTTCCGGGCTTGCCGCGCTGTGTGCAAGCTTGGAATGGTATGACGGTGCGGCGCGACTGCTGGGGATCGAGGCAAGTTTGCGTACTTCTCTGGGTGCTGCTCTCAGTCCGTCCATCATTCCCGATCACGAAGCAACCATCGCTGTTGTGCGCGAGCACCTTGATCCAGCTTCGTGGAACACGTTTTGGGCAGACGGTTATGCGTTAACTTTGGAGCAAGCTATTCCCGTTTTAATCGATGGTTTAGGGGTGGTTGCCGCCCAGCTTGACCAGAATAAGCAGGACATGCCCGCTGCAAACGCGCAGCTTCCGGACCCGTTGACGCCGAGGGAGATGGAGATTCTTCGGCTATTGGCAGCCGGCCTAACCAATCAGGAGATTGCAAAGAAGTACGTCGTTGCCACAGGCACGATTTCAGCGCACACGCACCGGATTTTCGTCAAACTGGACGTGCCCAACCGGACGCTCGCGGTAACAAAAGCGTATCGTCTGAAACTGCTCTAGACCGCCGTACCCAAAAAGCAACATTTGTTGACTGATAAAAGCTGGATTTTTGTGTAGAGTGAGAACACAAGACGGCACGTTCCATAGTCTCCAGCACAAGGGAGGGACTATCATGGTTACGCTTTCAGATGTGAAGTGGGCGCCGGTCGATAAGGATACGAAGCTAGCTTACCGAACGAGTGGGCGTGGGCCTCTGAACGTGCTGTTTATGCACGGCTGGGGTGGGTCGGGTGCGTATTTTGATGAGGTTCTCTCTTTTCTCAATTTAGATGGAATACGCGCCATTACCTACGATCTCCGGGGACACGGTGCATCGGACAAGCCACAGGATGGCTATACCCTGGATCATATTGCTCAGGATGCGATCGCCGTGGCCGATCACGCATCAGCAGCAGACTTTGTCGTTGTGGGCTTCAGCATGAGCGCGAAATTCGCTCAATATCTAGCAACTATGTATCCAGAGCGTGTACTAGGGCTGATCCTTGTCGCGGCCTTTCCTGCGACAGAAATTCCGTTTCCGGTAGAAACACGGTATGACTGGGTCGGGCGTGCGGGAGACCGAGAACGGTTGATCGAAGTGACCAGCATGTTTCTCTCTCAACCGGTGCAATCTGAGATTCTGGACCGCTGGGGAGATGATGCAATAAAAATTCCTGCCTTCGTTCTGGACGAGACCCTGAAAACAGCCTGTGAGACGTCATTCGGCGACCGGCTTAGTGCTTTGCAAATGCGGACGTTGGTTGTCGCCGGGGAACATGACCCGCTGTATCCGCCCGATCTCGTGGCATCGACCATTGTTCGCCCGCTGCCTCACGCACGTCTTGCCACGTTAGATTGTAATCACGAGATTCCTATCGAAAAGCCTCGAGAACTTGCCGCAATCATCAGTGCTTTTGTCTCGGAACTTGCAGGTTCTCTCTATCCTTGAACCAGGTCAGACACAAAGCGTGCAAAGCATTTCCTGGGAATTCAAACGACCTGCCCCGATAACGGCTCCAGGTTGCATGTTAGGATCGAACTCATCAAAGCGGCAGGGAAATGCCACGCGAACGCTATCCACCTGGCGAGGGCATCCACAGATTACGCGAAGTGGAGGTGTAGCTCAGCCAGGGTCAGACGGTACAGGAAGCGGTGCGACAGATCGGTATCGAGTAGACCTGCTACCGCTGGTGTAGCGATTATTCCTGGTTGCCTCGATTCGCGGGCAGGTTAGTCTATGATAATGGCGTTTATCGCAGACCTAGCCTTTGAAATCCCGGCTTAGAACCGAGCTCCAGAACCGTTCTGACGGAAATTGATGTGATATCACCGCTCGGCTACGTTTACGCATGGCATTGGCACAAACAGAAATGCCGGGTTGTGGCCTAGCATTTCTTACTTCTGGTGGGAGTTACCTCACCCGACCTGGAAAATTATCCCTTCCAAAGTTCACAGCACCAGTTCCTACTGTTGAGGGCATATGCTCAGAGTCAGGCTCGTACATTATCGGCGCGGCGGCTCACCGAGGGAACAGGAATCATCAAATCGTGGCGCGCCATCGCCAAGCTGCATGTGCTAAGGGGAAAAAAGTGCCCACTAATTGTCCAGTGGGCACTCTACCCGAACTCGGATAGACATTTCCCTTGGTCAGCAGGCACAGAAATATGATAGATTATTGTGTTAGTTATTCGGGTTGGCCATTGTTCCGTTGGCCCGCTTTTCGCACTATCAATTCTGCTGGTTATCCGGCTCTGCCACGACCTTCGGCACTCAGTTGCGCTGGCAACCCAGTCCTTAGTTAGCAAATGATAGCCGTGAAGAGAAAGGGCTAGCCGCCGATGACCGGTCGATTTGCCAACCCCTTCATCGAGACTTTCACCCGGCGCGAACTGGAGATTTTGACCTTATTGGCCGAGGGACTAACCAACCAGGAGATTGCCCAATCCTTGGTTATAGAGCTCGGCACAGTCAAGTGGTACAACACCCAGATTTACAGCAAACTGCAGGTTGAGAACCGTCAGCAGGCGGTGACACGTGCTCGTGCTTTGGGCCTCCTGGAAATTGATACCGCTGACCCTCTGCAGCGCGTACAGCACAATCTGCCCGCCGATACATTGCCCTTCATCGGGCGCGAGCGCGAGGTCCACGAATTCAAGCAGCAGTTGACAAGCGAGAAATACCGACTGATCACGATTCTCGGTCCCGGCGGGATAGGCAAGACGCGCCTGGCAGTTGAGGTAGGTCGGCAACTGCTGGGTTACTTTATGGACGGTGTGTATTTTGTGCCCCTGACGGCAGTCATTTCACTTGAGCAGATGGTGACGGCGATTGCTGAGGTTATCGGCTTCAAATTCCACAGCGAGCAATCGCCGAGGCAGCAGCTTCTCGACCATCTGCAACCGCAACACCTGCTCCTGATTGTGGACAATTTCGAACACCTGCTGGACAACGCCGACCTGCTGGCCGACATTCTCCAGGCCGCGCCACGCGTGAAAATCCTGACGACCTCTCGCGAGCGCTTAGGATTGATCGGTGAGGTGGTGTCAGTCATCGACGGCTTGTCGACCCCCTTTGACCAGAGCGAGGAGATAGCTGCATACGATGCGGTCAGACTTTTTCTCGAAGCCGCCCACCGAACGACCTCACCCGGCACTGAGGCTGACCTGAAAGTAGTCGCGCACATCTGCCAGATGCTGGGCGGCATGCCCTTGGCGATCCTGTTGGCAGCCGCATGGCTCGATACCCTGTCACTGGCGGAAATCGAGGAAGAAATCCGAACGGGTCTGAACATTCTCGAGGCCACCCTTCGGGACGCCCCGCCGCGCCACCAGAGTATCCAGGCGGTGTTCGACTATTCATTTGGGCGACTCTCTGCCCACGAGCAGAGGGTCTTCATGCGTTTGTCGGTGTTTCGCGGCGGCTTCACGCGCGACGCGGTCGAAGCCGTGACCGGCGCCAACATCCGCGACCTGCAAAGACTGGTTCACACGTCATTTCTTCAGCACCTCCCTGCCGGACGGTATGTCATTCACGAATTGATGCGGCAGTATGGCGAGAACAAGCTGGCGGCATCCGGTGAACTGACGCTAATCCAGGAGCAGCATGCCCGTTATTTTGGCGACCTGTTTCGACCGGTCGGTGAAGCTGGCTGGCTGGCAGCCGATGTTCAGTTGCTGGAAGCTGTCAAACCAGACTTTGAGAATGTGCGGGCAGCCTGGCATTTTCACTCCCAGCAAAAAGATGTGATTTCCTTGGGACAGATCGTAGATGGGGTCTGGATGTTTCTTGACAGCTACAGCCGCAGCCAGGAAGCCCTCGACCTTTTTGAGCCGCTCGTGGAGGTTCTCCGCGATGACGAGCGCGATCCTGCACGGTTATTGCGCGGAAAGCTTGTGGCAGTGCTCGGTTGGTTCTGCGGTGATTTGGGGATGAAAGCGCGAGCGCTTCAACTCAGTGACGAGGCGCTCGGTCTGTTGGAGCCGTATGGTGCAACCGAGGCGCTTCTGCTCGCCCACGCCGGTCATGTGATCTTTCTTGGCATGGCAAACCAAGTAACAAGTGCAATCGAGGAGAGTAAACAAGGTTTGGAGCTAGCGAGGCAGATCGGTGACACCCGATGGGAGAGAGTTTTCTGCCAGTTGATAAGCAGCGCATGTTTAACGACCGGCAACTATGAGGAAGCCCTACACTGGGCCGAACAGATGCCGGAAACGGCTGCTAAATACGGTCTCAAGGGGGCAGCACTAAGCCAACTGGGTGACTATTCTTAAGCTGAGAAGTATCTTATCCAGGAACTACGCACGAACCAGCCCCAACGCTATGGCAGGGTTATCAACTATCGCGAACTGATGCGAAATGCGCTGCTTCGTGGTCACGGTGAACAAGCGTGGCTGTATCTGCAGCGAGGGCTGCAGTATGTGGATGATACGACCTATGCCTGGGCGGCGCTGGATCTTCTGGAAGCTGCTTTGGAACTGTTTATTAGCCAGCAACTCTATTCGATGGCAGTGCAGGTGTTGTCACTCATTGCCCATCATCCAGCCGCAATGGAGGTCACACGCGTCCAGGCAGCCGAACACTATGAGGAGCGTCTGGCGGCCAGCCTTCCAACGGATGAATTCGCTGCGGCATGGCAGCATGGTCAACAGCTTGATCTGGGTGGCCTGATCACCGACTTGATGGAGCGCTAGTCCTCGTTCAGTAGTGTCCTGTCCACTCATGCCCCTACCGCATGACCTGCTTGATGCCGACAGTCAGGATTTTCCGCCCCGACAACTGAGACTTCCTGTTAATTAGGAAAGCAGTAAGGAATGGTCAGATAGGCGCAACTCCTGACCGGGTCCTTACCCTGACTCGACTTTTCCCCTACCTCCTTTTACTCCATGCTGCCTCTATACTGCCGGCAAGCGTGGTGCTCACACGTCCACGTTAGTCGTCCAAATGATGCTGACAAAGAACCGTACGCTGGCATCGGGCGGCCGGTGTAGCCATCGGCAGCACCTTTGCCAAGAAATGGAGGACAACATGTATCCGCAGAGATATCCCTCAAACGTGAGCCAGTTCAGCTCCCAACAATTGGTCAGCCTGGAGAAGCATCAGGAAATGATCGACAGCGCGCTCTGCTGGCACAAGTACGTCCATTCCGTGCCGGTCGGCCAAGAACGAACGTCAGTTGCGAAGCTGCGCCGCATCGTTGCCACGATAGTGAGCATTTTTCAGGGGTAAAAGGAGTCCACCGTGTACGATACCGAACATTGGCGCAATGGGGCGGGTACAGCAGGAGAAGCTTGCCCACGATATCGAGTTTACCCAACGTAAGGAAAGATCGAGTATGCTGCCACAGGCGCGCCAAAAGCCGGTGCTCAAGGGGCAAATCTTCAGTCAAATAGCCTCTGATTATGTAAGCAAATCGGAGGCTATTTGCTTAGGATACTTGCTCGGGAACGTTCCGAGAGATCGCTGCTGAAAACCTGGACGAGAC
>Ga0134103_1001395_pt1 | contig 22615 bp, 18 predicted proteins | sample 14_taG_2_FD_94445 | JGI IMG/M metagenome (GOLD analysis project Ga0134103, IMG submission 94445) | Switchgrass degrading microbial communities from high solid loading bioreactors in New Hampshire, USA - 14_58_20_212_A1 metaG | ecosystem: Engineered > Bioreactor > Semi-continuous > Anaerobic >...
CGGTCCAGGGCCTCGATGCGGATCCTCTGTTTAACGGGCAGGGTTTTGAGCTCCTTCTTGCGCCCCTGGCGCCGGGTGAGCATCTCCCAGATCAGGCCCAGGTATTCGCCCAGCGAGCGGGCCGTGAGGATGTGCACTTCGAACATGCCGTCGTTGAGGGCTTCCACCGGGCCGAGCAGGAACGGCCCCTCTTTGAGGGGCGCACCGTTGGAGACCAGCACCTCCATGGCGCGCACATTCACCTCGTGGTCGTCGATCAGCAGGCGGTACTGCGCGCGCTGGCTGCCGGAGAGCTGGTTGAGGATGGTGCGTGCGTAGGCGAGCATGCCGAAGCGCTGCTTCTGCTCGGCCGGTGTCTCGTCCATCGAGCGCGACGAGATGCCCGCGCTGACGTTGAGCACGAAATACTGGTCCCCGACCTTCATCGCATCCAGCGGCTGGTAGATGTGTTCGGACGCGATCAGGCGCACGGCCGCTTCCGCCTCGAGCGGGATGTTGAGCGAGCGGGCCAGGCCGTTGCCTGTGCCGGCCGGGATGATCCCCAGGGGGATCCCTGTGTGCACCAGTCCGTTGACCACGCCGGCCACCGTGCCGTCGCCGCCAGCCGCCACGACCAGCCCCGCGCCTTTTTCGCAGGCCTCCCGGGCAATGGCGGCGACGTCCTCATCCTCCGCACCGCTGGTCTCGTAGATCTCGTAGGTCCAGCCGCGCGTCGAGAAATGCTCTGCGACCAGAGCACGGGTGTCATCGACGCTGGACGTGCCGGCTGCGGGGTTGAGGATCACATAGACGTGCTGGATATCAGGATCAGGGTTCATCCCCTTCTTCCAGGGTGAAGCCGATCTTCACCGTCACCTGCCAGTAGGCGACCCGGCTGTTTTCGATGTAGCCGCGGATATCGACCACCTCGAACCAGCGCAGGTTGCGGAGAGTCTGCCCCGCCCGGCTGACGGCGTTCTGGATGGCGTCTTCCAGGCTGGTGTCCGAAGAGCCGGTCAGTTCGATTATTTTGTAGACATGGTTGTCCATAGCGCCTCCCTGTAAATCCCCCAGTGTGCGTTACTGGGGTAATTGTAACCGATAATGACCGGGGGATGGGGAGACGGGATCTTCAATCAATAAACTCTTTCGCCACCTCCGCAAACCGGCGGATGGCGTCGAGGTGCTCCTGCGGCGTGGACAGGCCTGCCCGCATGGTGTTGATGGTGATGTGCGTGGCGCCCACCGCCTTCCATCCCTCCAGCAGTGCGCGCCAGGCGTCGGGATCGCCGTTGCCGTAAGGGATGCGCCCCTCCAGCCCGACCTCGCGGCGGCTGCGTCCTGCGGCCTCCAGGTAGCGCTCCAGGGTCTCCAGCGGGGGCTTGACGTCCTCCACGCGGCGGTAGTTGGGCATCCAGCCGTCGCCCAGGGCGGCGACCCGGCGCAGCACGGCGTCGGCATGGCCGCCGAACCAGATCGGGATGGGCTGCTGCACCGGCAGCGGGTTGATCCCCGCGTCGGGGATGTTGTGCCAGCGGCCGGTGAAGTCCACCAGGGGCTGGGTCCACAGCAGGCGCAGCAGCTCCACCTGTTCCTCGATGCGCTTACCCCGGGTGTGGAAATCCTCATTTAAAGCGGCGTATTCCACCTGGTTCCAGCCCAGTCCCAGGCCCAGGCGGGTGCGCCCGCCGCTGAGCACGTCCAGCGTGGCAGCCTGCTTGGCGAACAGCGCCGTCTGGCGCTGGGGCAGGATGATGATGCCGGTGGTGAACTCGATGCGCGTGGTGACTGCGGCCATGAACGAGAACAGCACCAGCGGCTCGAGGAAGCTCGACTGGTAGGTGTACGGGCCGCTCCACCCGCCCGGGCGGTCGGGGTTGGCTCCCAGCACGTGGTCGTAGGCCAGGATGTGCGTATAGCCCAGCGCTTCGGCGGTCTGGGCATAATCTTTAATGACCAGCGGATCGCTGCCGTATTCGGTCTGCGGATAGATCACGCCAATTCTCACAGATTACCTCCTGATCGGTTAGCGAAAGAAGAGGCGGCCGTGCGGCCGCCTCCGGTTTTGCTGCATTTCGTCCGTCTCAGCGGACGATGGCTTCGAGCTGGCTGCGCAGTTTGGCTGCGCTCTCCTGGAAGGCGGCCAGCTTCTGGCGCTCCTTTTCCACCACCTGCGGCGGGGCCTTCTCGGCGAAGGGGCCGCTCAGCAGCTTCTCCAGGCGCGCAATCTGCGCCTCGGCCTCTGTCAGGTCTTTCTCCAGGCGGCGCTGCTCCTCCTGCGGATCGACCATGCCCGCCAGGGGCAGGAAGATCTCCACCGGCCCGACCACCAGGGCGATGTGCCCTTCGGGCTTGCGGTCCAGGCTTTCGGCGATCTCCAGCGCCTGCGGGTCGAGTTTGGCCAGGGCGGCGATGGCCTGGCGCTGGTCGTTCAGCACCGGCGCGGCGCCGCCGCCGGCCAGCACTGCCGGGATGCGCCGGGAGGGCGGCACGTTCTTCTCCGCCCGCAGGTTGCGAATGGCGCGCACCACCTCCTGCACCAGGCTGAACTCGTCCGTGCGGCGGGATTCCCACTCCTCCACGGGGAGTTCTTCTGGCCAGCGGGCGACAATCAGGGCTTCTTCCCAGCCCCCCTGCGGGTCGAACGCCGGCGAATGCTGCTGGCAGGCGCGCTTGAGGTGCCCCCACAGCTCCTCGGTCACGAAGGGCGTGAAGGGGTGCAGCAGGCGCAGGCTGGCGTCGAGCACCCTCACCAGCTTCTGGGCGGTGTAGAAGGCCCGGTCGCCGCCGTCGTCGAGCTGCAGCTTGGCGATCTCCACATACCAGTCGGCGAACTCGTTCCAGAAGAACTCGTAAATCTGGCGTCCGGCCTCGCCGTACTGGTGGTTGGCGAACAGCCGCTCCACGGCGCGCACCAGGGCGCGCAGGCGGGCTTCGATCCACTCGTCTGCCAGCGTCCACTGCGGCTCGCCCTGGGCCTGCGCCGGGGCTTCATCCAGCGCGCCGATCACAAAGCGGCCGGCATTCCAGACCTTGTTGGCGAAGTTGCGGTTGGCCTCCACCTTCTTCAGGCTCAGGTTCATGTCGTTGCCGGGGGTGGAGCCCACCAGCAGGGTGAAGCGTAGAGCGTCGGTGCCCAGCTCGTCCATGACCTCCAGCGGGTCGATCACGTTGCCGTAGGTCTTGCTCATCTTGCGGCCGTGCTCGTCGCGGATCAGCCCGTGCAGATACACAGTATGGAAGGGGACCTGCCCGGTAAACTCCAGGCCGTCCATGATCATGCGCGCCACCCAGAAGAAGAGGATGTCGTAGCCGGTCTCCAGCACCGAGGTGGGGTAGAAGTAGCGCAGATCGGGCGTCTCGTCGGGCCAGCCCAGCGTGGAGAAGGGCCACAGGCCGGAGGAGAACCAGGTGTCGAGCACGTCGGGGTCCTGCTCCAGGGTGTGCCCGCCGCATTTTGGGCATGCGGTGGGATCTTCGCGGGCGGCGATCATCTCGCCGCAGTCCTGGCAGTACCACACCGGGATGCGGTGACCCCACCACAGCTGGCGCGAGATGCACCAGTCCTGGATGTTCTCCATCCAGTTGTAGTACACGCGCGTGAAGCGCTCGGGGATGATGGTGATGCGCCCGTCCTTCACGGCCTGCAGGGCGGGCTCGGCCAGCGGTTTGATGCGTACGAACCACTGCGTGGAGATCATGGGTTCGATGATCTCGCCGCCGCGCTGCGAGCGAGGCACATTGAGCATATAGGGCTCTTCTTTAATCACCAGCCCCTGGCGGCGCATGTCTTCCCACAGGTTTTTGCGCGCTTCGAAGCGGTCCTGGCCGGCATACGGCCCGCCGTTCTCGTTGATGTGCGCCGATTCATCCAGGATAGAGATCACCGGCAGCCCGTGGCGCTCGCCGATGGCGAAGTCGTTGGGGTCGTGGCCGGGGGTGACCTTCAGCGCGCCGGTGCCGAACTCGCGGTCCACATAATCGTCGGCAATCACCGGGATCTCGCGCCCCAGGATGGGCACCACCACCCTGCGGCCGACGTACTGCTGGTAGCGCTCGTCCTCGGGATGGACGGCCACGGCGGTATCGGCCAGGATGGTCTCCGGGCGGGTGGTGGCCACGGGGATGTACTCGTCCTGCGAGCCGGCAAGCATATATTTAAAGAAGTACAGCGTCCCCGGCTCCTGACTGTATTCCACCTCCAGGTCTGAGACCGCCGTCTTCAACCCCGGCGACCAGTTGATCAGGCGCGGCCCGCGGTAGATCAGCCCTTTTTCGTACAGGCGCACGAAGGCCTCGCGCACCGCCTTCGAGAGGCCCTCGTCCAGGGTAAACCGCTCGCGGTCCCAGTCGCAGGAGGCGCCCAGGCGGCGGATCTGCTGGGTGATGATGCCGCCGTATTTGGCTTTCCAGGCCCAGGTGCGCTCGAGAAAAGCCTCGCGGCCGATCTCCTCACGGCTGGTGCCCTCACGGCGCAGCGCCTTTTCCACCTGAAGCTGCGTGGCGATGCCGGCGTGGTCCGTCCCGGGGATCCACAGCGTGGGCACGCCTTTCATGCGGTGGTAGCGGATCATCAGGTCTTCCATAGCGACGAACATGGCGTGCCCCAGGTGCAGCTCGCCGGTCACGTTGGGCGGCGGGATGGCGATCACGAACGGCTTGATGGACGGGTCGAACCCTGGTTTCTGCGGGTCGTTCCAGGGTTTGAAGTACCCGCTCTTCTCCCACCATTCGTACACGCGCTTCTCGGTGGATTTGAAATCGTAGGTTTTGGGTAAGGTAATCTCTTCCATAAAGATATCGACTCCATTAAGCTCAGCGGTCCAGCAGAAAGCGGACAGCCCGCTGGCGTGCTTCATCCCAGTCTTCCGGGAAATCGTGCCCCAGATCGGGATGTTCTTCTCTCTGATAGGAGATGCCGTACTCGTGCAGCAGGTCTTCGATCTGGCCGAAGTGCTCCTGCCCCAGGTCCTGCCCGCCGGTGATCAGGTAGCCGCGCGGGCGGGCCTCCTCCGCCAGGCGGGGGAAGGGCTCCAGGTCTTCGATGCCGGCCAGGAAGGGAGCAACGCTCAGGAAGCCGGCGGCCGGGATGCTCTGCTTGAGCGCCAGGGAGATCGCCAGGCCGCCGCCCTGCGAGAACCCGGCAAGCAGCACCCGCCCGGGTTCCAGCGTGAACTTCTCCGCCAGGGCCCGGTAATGGGCGGTGATCTCGCTCTCCGCCTGAACCCGGTCCTCCCAGGCATACCCGCCGTCCCAGGTCAGGTAGGAGGACTGCGGCAGGGCGACGATCCAGCCGCGTCGGGTGAGGCTGCGCCAGCGCGGCGCAGCGACCTGTGCACTCTGCCCGCGCCCGTGGATGGCCAGCAGCAGCGGGTAGGGGCCGGGCAGCTCCGGGTCGGGGAGCAGGGTGAGCAGCTCGGGTCTGGCCGCGGCCAGCGCCTGCCGGTGACGGCGGCTGGAGATCTCTACCAGCCGTTCGAACTCCGGCCGGCCCTGCATGGGGGCCAGATCGGGGTCGCCGCGCAGGATATCTTCGGCCCACCAGTGCCCCTCCCGAACGGCCTCGGCGAAGATCTGCTCGGCCTTCTCGTACTGCCCCTGCAGGCTGGCGGCGCACATGTGCCAGTTGTACAGCATGCTGGCCCGTTCGGGGAAGCGGTTGAAATGCTCCTCCACCAGCGCGGCGACGCGGTCATACTCGCCCTCCTGGTAATGGCGGAAAAATGCGTTCCGCAGGTCGGCAAAGGTCCGGATCTCCATACGCTTTCCTCCTTGTGAGATCACTGCTGCCCTTGTCTGCCCGCCTGAGGCGGGCCGTATGCCGCCAATTCTACTCGCAATCGCTCCACCGCTGCCGCTCGCTGTAGAAAACAAAAAACCCTTCCGTCCGTGAGGACGAAAGGGAACTCCTTCCGCGGTACCACCTCGCTTCGCCGGACGTTGGATCCGGCGCTCTCAGCACCCCGGCGGGCGGATCGATCCGCCGATCGGGGCTGCGCTGTAACGGGCGCTGCCGTGCTGTTCTACTGAGCGCTCATTGGGAGCACCGTTCTTCAGCATTCGCCCCGGGCGACCTTCGGTTTCCTTCTCTGAGCAGGCTTTCAGCCATTGGCCCTGTCTTCTCTGTGCAGAGGGTGGAGAACCTACTCCTCCCGGGCATCCCTGTGTGCAGTTGTGCCCCGTATTATAGCGGAATTGGCTGTGCTGGTCAAGCAGGGCGGTGCGGTGGCTGCGGGCACGGCTGCTGGTTTGCAGGAAACCCGGGCAGGGCGTGCTGTGTCGTTGGACTTTTGTCCCCCTGCACCGGCTGCCGTGCCCATTTACCCGTGCGGAACGTCACCCCTAAATCCAACCCGCAATCCAGGCGGCTGCCATTTCGCCTGCATTCCGGCGGTAAAATAAATCTACTTTTTGAGCCGCAGCAGAGATCCGCTCATTGTTCCGGTGCGCAGCGAGTCTTTCTCTTTACCATCTGTAAGAATCCGCCAGGAGGGACATGTGAACCTCAGCGCGACGATCACCAGCATCCGGATTACCCTTCCTCTTCACCAGGCCAGGCGCAGCGATCTGGAGTTCGCCGGCGGCAAAGCCGCCAACCTGGGCGAGCTCAGCCGCCTGGGCTGGCCGGTGCCGCCCGGCTTTGTGGTCACCACGACTGCCTATGAGTATTTCGTCCTGCGGAACGGCTTACAGGCCGTGATCACCCGGGCGCTGGAAGCGGGGAGCGGCGGGGCGGAGATCCGGGAGGCCTTCCTGGCCGCCTCGGTCCCGGAGGAGATCGAGCGGGAACTGCTGCGCGCCTGGGGAGAGCTGGGCGGCGGGCCGGTGGCAGTGCGCTCGAGCGCCACGGCCGAAGACCTCCCCGGTGCGTCCTTCGCCGGGCAGCAGGATACCTACCTGAACGTCACCGGCTCACAGCAGCTGCTGGAGGCGGTGCGGGCGTGCTGGGCCTCGCTGTGGACCGACCGCGCCATCGCCTACCGCCAGAAGCAGGGCATCGACCAGGCCGGCGTGCGCCTGGCGGTGCTGGTGCAGCGCATGGTGCCGGCCGAATCTGCCGGCGTGATGTTCAGCGCCAACCCGGTCAGCGGGCGGCGGGACGAAGTGCTGATCGAAGCCAGCCCCGGCCTGGGGGAGGCGGTGGTCTCCGGGCTGGTCACCCCCGACCACTTTCTGCTGCGCCGCAGCCCGTTTGGCTGGCGCATCGTCGAGCGGCAGACCGGCAAGCGCGAAGTGGTGGTGCAGGCCCTGCCAGGCGGGGGAACCCGCCTGGTGCGGGGCAGCGCAGATAATGCGGTTCCCTCGCTGCCCGACTACGCCCTGCGTTCGCTGGCACGCCGCGCTGAGGCCCTCCAGCGTTATTTTGGCGCCCCGCAGGATATCGAATGGGCCTGGGCAGGTGGGCGCCTGTACATCTTACAGGCGCGGCCGCTCACCGGGCTGCCTGCAGCAGTTCCCCAGCGGGATCGTGATCAGAGATTGGCAGGCCTGAAGCGGCGCCTGCAGACCCTGTATGCCAATAATTTCGTCGAAATGCTGCCGCAGCGGCCGTATCCGCTGGACCTGGATACCTGGCTGCCGGCGGTGGGCAGTGCCGTGGAGCCGGTGATCGACCTGCTGGGCCTCGACTGGCGCCTCCTGCGCCTGTTCGCGGTGGATGACGGCGTCGTCCTGCACTACCGGATCGACCTGCCGCGCCCCACCTGGCGCCTGCCCGGCGCCCCGCTGCGCCTCATGCGTCAGGCCCGGCGCTACAACCCCCTGAAATGGGAAGCCGGCCCGCTGCTGGCCGAGACGCTGCAGCGCGCCCGGGAGCTGCGCAGCCGCAGCCTGGCAGACCTGTCCTGGGACGGGCTGCTGGAGACCCTGCACGAAGCCGCCGAAATCCCCGCGCTGCTGGGCGGAGAACTGCGGCGGCGCTTTTTCCCCGCCGCGGCTCTCGCCGTCCTGCGGCTGAAACTGTTCCTGGCGTTCCTGGGAGGCGACGGCAGCCTCGCGGTGCTGCTCTCCGGGGCAAAGACCCGGACCCTGGAGATGAACGCAGCCCTCGAGGATCTGGCAGCGGACGTGCGCCGCAGGCCGGAGCTGGCAGCGCTCTTTGCATCCCATTCTCCACGCCAACTGTGGGATGCCCTGCCGGAGAGCGAGGCCGGAAGGGAGTTCCTGACCGCCCTGCAGGCATTTCTCGACCAGTACGGCCACCGTGAGACCATGCTCCACTCCGCCCTGGCGCCCACCTGGGCGGACGCCCCGGAAGTGGCGCTGGCGGTAATCAAAACAGCAGCGGCCGCTCCGCTGCCCCCACAGGACGGCGGTGTCCCGGCCTGGCAGGCGGCCCGGGATGCCGTGCTCGCCCACCCGCTGCTGGGTTTCCGGCCGCTGCGTGAACGCTTCCTGAACACGCTGGAAGCCGCGCGCACGCTGGTCCCCATGCGCGAAGACACGCATTTCTACGCCGCGCTGGCCCTGCCGGTCTTCCGGCGCACGATCTTAGAAATGGGCCGGCGCCTGGTGGATGCGGATGTGCTGGAGACCTCCGAAGACGTGTTCCACCTGCGCCTGGCCGAGCTGGAATCACTGCGCGCAGGCCTGGATGCGCGGCGCACACAAGCGCTGCGCGCTGCCGCCCGGCGGCGCAAACAGCGCCGGCAGGAGCTGGAGGGTACCCCGCTGGTCGAGGCGCATCTGCTCGCCACCGGTCATTCCCCGGACCTGCTCCCTGGCGATGTGCTGCTGCAGGGCACGCCGGGCAGCCCGGGCGTGGCCGAAGGGCCGGCGCGCATCGTGCGTTCCATGGATGAGTTCGACCGCCTGGGCGCCGGGGAGGTGCTGGTGGCGCCCTACACCAACCCCACCTGGACGCCGCTCTTCCAGAGAGCCGCTGCAGTCGTGGTCGACACCGGCAGCCCGGCCTCGCACGCTGCCATCGTCGCCCGTGAATACGGGATCCCGGCCGTGACAGGCACCGTTCACGGCACCCGAACGCTGCAGGACGGCGAGTTCGTCCGTGTCGACGGGAGCCGCGGGGTGGTCAGCCGGGTGACAGCACAGGAAAATCAGCAGGATTAATATATTATGTAAAGAAATCTTGATTTTACTTCTGCTTTGTGCTATGCTTCACCCGGCTGCGGCAGATATCCCACCGGTCCTGGTGTCTTTCATGATCCAACCCCCGAATGTAAACGAATATTCCAGAAACAGCCCACCTCGGGTAGGTTGGGATGTGCCGCCCGCGCATCATCCTATACGACCCGGACGATAGTCTATGATCCAACGCGAGCGAATTGCAGACAACGTATACTCATTTCAGAGCGATGTGTACGCGCAGGTGACCGCCGGAGCGGTGATCGGCCCCAACTGGGCTGTCGTGATCGATACCCTGGCCCTGCCGGAAGAATCTCTGGCGATCCGCGATTTCATCGAGCAGGAGCTGAACGTGCCCGTGCGCTATGTGATCAACACCCACTCGCACGCCGATCACGCCTGGGGCAATATCTTCTTCCCCGGCGCCACCGTCATCGCTCATGAACTCTGCCGGATCAACCTCGAGACCCGCGGCAAGCCTTCGCTGGAAGAGGTGCGCCGCCAGAACCTCTCGTTCCGCAATGTCAAAATCGTCCTGCCGCAGATCACTTATAAGGAAGGCACCCTCACTCTGCGGGTGGGCAAAAAGAACCTCACGCTCTTCCCCCTGCCGGGCCACAGCGCCGACAATACCGCCGTGCTGGTGGAGGAGGACCGCGTGCTCTTCGCTGGCGATGCCGCCATGCCGCTGCCCTACATCGTCGACGGGGACATCGACGATATGGTCACCTCGCTGAAGCGCATCGCCAAAATGGGGCTGGAGAATGTGGTGCAGGGGCACGGGGACATCGTGCTGCGCGGTGAGATTGACACCTTTATAAAGGAAAACCTGGCCTATCTGTCCAACATCCGCAAGGTGGTGCGTAAGGCCTCACGGCGCAAGTACCCGCTGGACGTGCTGGAGGAAAGCACCGTGGAATCGTGCGGCAAGAGCCGGGTGCTGATCGGCGGGCTGGCCGGCGAGCTGCACCGCCGCAACCTGCGCGCGCTGTACCGCAGCCTGTACGGCGAGTTCCCGGAAATTTCCGATGACGATGAATATGAAGACGATTATGAGGACGAGGAGGACGAAGAGTAGCTCTTAGCTGCTCAGGTGGTCTCCTTTGGGTCGGGCGAACAGCCCGACCCTTCGTTCTGTGCCCTGGCGCAGGCGCTCGATGTTCGGCCGCAGGGCGGCTGCCACCAGCAGGGTGGTCAGTGCTGCGTAGACGAAGTGTTCCCAGGGGGCGTTCAGGAACACGGCGCGCACGGCGAAGGTGGCCATCAGGGCCAGGGCTGCCGTGAGCGAAGCCAGGGAAGCATACCCCACCAGAAAGACGAACACAATGACGATCGGCACGGCGATCAGCGCAGCCGGAGGGAAGAAGGCGATGGCCGCGCCCACGTTCGGGCCGGTGCCGGCCCCGCCGGCAAAGCGGCCGGTGAGGTGATAGACCCAGATCGACCAGTTGTGCCCGGTCACCGCGGCCGCGCCGGCCGCGGTGTGGATCCAGATCGCCTCTGGCGCAGTCTGCTGCGCCAGCCATACGGCCAGATAGCCTTTGCACAGATCGGCCAGCGCGGTCAGCAGCCCGACCCACAACCCGCCGGCCCGCATGGCGTTGGTGCCCCCCGTGCGCCCGCTGCCGATGCGGGTGATATCGCGGTGTTTGAAGATTTTGACGAAGAAATACCCCATCGGAAGAGAACCCAGCAAATAACCGGCGGCAGCCGCCAGCAGCAGTTCGAAAACCATTGTGTTGCTCCTGAAGTTAGGTTTGTGACGGGCAGGCCCGTCCACCCTGTAAGAACACGCCCGGGGGCAAAAGGTTGCTGATAAGTTTGTAAAGGTCGCGCAGACAGCGGATATCTAACGCGGATTTCACGGATTCTGCGTCCATCGTCTGTGAGCGGTGAAAACCGCATGGCGAAACGGGTAGGTTTTTCATTTGACCCCATTACTACCCGTCATTACCAGCTGCTGCAGCGGGCACGGCTGCTTTTGAGACAGGGTTTTCGGGCCCCGGAGAGTTCCATGAAAGGGATGGTCAGGAGCCGGCCCCTGCCGTGCCCCCTGACGCGTGAGGAACGGCATCCCAGGAGCAAATTCCCTGATCCTGCAATAAAACCTGCCCCTGTGAGCGAGCGAAGGCCCCCAGGCGGTTTGAGCAGCAAAGTTGCACGTGGGGCAAGGGCCAGCCTGTGTCTCGCTGTACGAACAGGCACGCTGTTTATCCCTGGTCTACAACCAGGGGAACTTCCTCATAAGAATCGCGGTTCAGCACAAACGCCTGGCAGCGCCAATCCCCCTCTGCCTTACTCCAGATTAAGTGCACCACACCCGGATAGGCCGCCTGGCGCAGGTCCTCCGCGGAGGGGTGATCCGGGCCCCGGGGATGCGAGTGGTAAATCCCCAGCAGCTCCCAGCCCTGGTCGTCGATGTAATTGAACGCATCGATCTGCTCCTGGGGATCCATGCGAAAGCGGGTCGGGCTGCGCAGGGCATTGCTCACCGGGATCACCTCCAGCACCTGGCGGCCGCGCCCGGCGAGCAGACCGCAGGCCTCGAGCGGCGCCTGCTGCTCGACGTAATCCTGCATCTGCCGCCAATGCGCAGCGCTTAACTGCAGCCCCTGCATCCCGCCCACCTGCAGCCTCTGCAAACCGCTCAGCCGTCGTGCTGGCGGGTTTCCAGCTTGCGGGCGCGCTTCGCCCGCCAGCCGACCAGGCGCTCGGTGCCGTTCATCAGGCGCTGGATGTTGGGCCGCAGGGCAATGAGCAGCAGGATCTCGGTGATCACCCCGTAGAACACGTACTCCCAGGGCGCGGCGCCGGTCCAGGCCCGGTAGGCGAAGACCAGAGCAGCAACCACCGGGGCGCTCATGGTGGCCACAGAGGCATAACCGACGCCGAAGAGCATCAGCGCGCCCACAGGAATAATGAACAGGATGCTGGGCGGCCACAGCCCCAGCGCACCGCCGGCGGTGGGGGCGCCGCCGGCCCCGCCGCGCAGGCGCAGCTTCCCCTCCGGCGTGCGTTCGGCCAGGAAGATCGAGTAGTTGTGCCCGATCACCGCGGCCACCGGGGCCAGCACCTGCAGCCACACCTGCCCGGGCACCAGCCAGCGCGCCAGCCACACGGTGACGGCCGCCTTGAGCATATCCAGCAGGGCGGTGGCCAGCCCGGCCCAGAAGCCGGCCGCGCGCATGGCGTTGGTTCCCCCGGTGCGCCCGCTTTCCACCTGGCGGATGTCCTTGCCGGCAGCCAGGCGCACGATCAGCAGGCCTGTGGGTATCGATCCGATCAGATAAGAGACCAGCAGCAAACCTGAAAACGACACAATCGGCATCAGTCCGTATTCCTCATGGATATCCACTTTGATTTATTGATTGAGAAGACGTTCGTGCACAGACGCTGATATCCCTCAGCGCAGCACCAGGGCAGCGGCAGCCAGCAGCCCCAGCACAACGGCCGGTTCGACGATCGCCTGGCGCAGAGGTTCGCCCTCCTCCAGCCCGGCGATCAGGCTGGTCAGGCTGTAGGCCGGCCCCAGCAGGATCAGACCGTACGAGACGGGTGAGAGCGGCCAGTAGTACAGCGCCGCCCCCATCTGGCCCACCACCAGCGCTACCACCGCCGCCTGGAAGAAAAGCCAGCGGCCGTGCAGGCGCAGGTTCAGCGTGCGCAGGCTCACCAGCCCCACGGCCAGGGTGAGGGCGGGCAGGATCAGGCTCAGCCGCTGGCCGGTGAAGCGCAGCGAGATGGCCAGCGCCATGAGCAGCGAAAACGAGACCGCCGTCAGCCCGGCTGCAGCCACCGGCTGGCGGACGTCCTGCGGGTCCACGGCGATGTACTCGGCCACCAGCACCAGCATCAACAGGCCGGCGCCCAGGGCGAAGCCCACCCACCACGGCGGGCCCAGCGGCATCTGGTACAGCGGCAGCCCGATCACCCAGGCGGTCAGCGCTGGCAGCAGCCAGTGCTCCACCCGGTTTTTCTGCCCCAGGCGCGGGTGATCGCTCAGCAGCCAGTTGGCGCCGGTGGCGGTCATGCCGGCGACCAGCAGTGTGACGATGGTTTGTACGTTGATGGGGATGGAGACGTACAGGCCAGGAAGCTGGAAGCCCGCCTCCCAACCGGGAAGCTGTACGAAGCGCGAGAGCGCATAGGCCAGCAGGATAGCAGCAGCCAGCACACTGAGCCGGTCTGCGTCGGGTAGATACCGGGGTCTGCTCACACCAGGATTTTAACTGTCTGTCTGAAAACCGGCAAGCAGACAGAGCCGCGACTTGACGTTTTCTGGCCTTGCGCTTAGGATAGAAAACAGCGCACTGGACACCACGGCTGGCGGAGAGGAAAGCATGGCACACGGTACACGCAGAGGAATCGGGGGCTGGGGGGAGAATCTGGCCCGCGATTACCTGGCCCGCCGGGGATATCACCTGATCGACCAGAACGTGCGCACCCCCTATGGAGAAATTGACCTGATCGCTGCTGAAGGGCAGGTGCTGGTCTTTGTGGAGGTCAAGACTCGCTCCTCCGGCGCTTTTGGCCTCCCGGAAGAGGCCATCACCCCCGAAAAGCGCCGCCATCTGCTGGAGGCCGCCCAGGCTTACCTGCAGGAGCACCCCGAGCATGAGGGCGACTGGCGCATCGATGTGATTGCCATCCAGCAGCAGGGCGACGGGCAGCCGCCCCAGGTGACGCATTTTGAGAACGCGGTGACCTGATATGCAGCCTGCGCGCCTCGTTGTCATCGTCGGCCCCACTGCGGTGGGAAAAACAGAGGCTGCCCTGAAGCTGGCCGAACGCTTCCAGGGAGAGATCATCTCGGCCGATTCGCGCCTGTTCTACCGCGGTATGGACATTGGCACCGCCAAGCCCACCCGCGAAGAGCAGGCCCGTGTGCCGCACCACCTGGTGGACGTGGCCGACCCCGACGAGACCTGGAGCCTGGCGCGCTTCCAGCAGGAAGCCGGGCGCCTGATCGCCGAGATCAACGACCGCGGACGGCTGCCTTTCCTGGTGGGCGGAACGGGACAGTATGTGCGCGCCGTGGTGGAGGGCTGGCAGCCCCCGGCGGCGCAGCCCGACCCCCGCTTGCGGGCTGCTCTGGAAAACTGGGCGGCCCAGACCGGCGCGGCAGGGCTGCACGCCCGCCTGGCCGTGATCGACCCGCAGGCCGCCGCCCGGATTGACTACCGCAACCTGCGCCGCACCGTGCGCGCCCTGGAGGTGATCTTCACCACCGGCCGGCGCTTCTCCGAACAGCGCACTCGTGCGGCCTCGCCCTACCGCACTCTGACCCTGGGGCTGACCCGGCCGCGCGCCGAACTGTATGATCGCATCGACCGCCGCATCGACGCCATGCTGGAAGCCGGGCTGGTGGAGGAGGTGCGGGGCCTGCTGCGCCGCTACCCGCACGACCTGCCCAGCCTCTCGGCCATCGGCTACCGCGAGATCGTCGATTATCTGCGCGGGCGCAGCACCCTGGAGGAGGCCGTGCGCCTGATCCGGCGCAGTACGCGTGTGTACGTGCGCCGGCAGGCGAACTGGTTCCGCCAGGAAGATGAAAATATCCACTGGTTTACCGCACGCCCCGGGATCGAAGAAGAGATGGCGCAAGTAATTGAGACCTGGATTATCCAAAATTAGGGGTTTTAGTTGTTGAATAATTGACATCGGCGATAAATATATCTATACTATAGTAGTAAACATTGGCCAATTAAGCGGGGTTTTAAAAAGGAGAGGAGAAATGGAAGACCGGCCATGGCTGAAGTGTTACGATCCGGGGGTTCCGCACACCATAGAGTATCCAGAAATTCCACTTTTTCAGATCCTGACCGAAGCAGCACAGAAGTATCCACAGAGCACCTGTACAATTTTCAAGGGGGCCCGCATCACGTACCGTGAGATGGACGCCCTGACCGATCGCCTGGCGGCAGGCCTGGCTGCTGAGGGGGTAAAGAAAGGCGATCGCGTGGGAATCTTTATGCCCAACACTCCCCAATTTGTTATCGCATACTTTGCCATACTCAAGCTGGGAGCCGTGGTGGTGGCGATCAACCCGCTGTACAGCCACCGGGAGATCGAACACCAGGTCAATGACGCAGCAATCGAAGTCATGCTGGTCATGAGCAACTTCTACAAGACCGTCAAGGAAGTTCAGCCCAGGACGATGATCAAGAAGGTGATCGTGACCAACCTGAAGGAGACCCTGCCTCCTGTGCTCAGCTTTTTGTTCACGCTGACCAAGGAGAAGAAAGGGGGCTTCCGCGTGCAGCTTGATGAAGGCGACCTGTGGATGCAGGACCTGATCGCCCGTCACACGCCGGCCGACCGGCCGAAAGTGGAGGTGACTCCCGACGACGTCGCCCTCTTCCAGTACAGCGGCGGCACTACGGGCATCTCCAAGGGGGCGGTGGCCACCCACCGCAATCTGGTGGCCAACTCGCTGCAGATCCGGCACTGGATGCCTCAGGCCGAAGATGGCAAAGAGATCGTATTGATGGCCATCCCGCTCTTCCATGTCTACGGGATGGTGGCCGGCATGTGCTTCGCCATCCGCACAGCTGCCGCCATGGTGATGGTGCCCAACCCGCGCGATTTGAAGGACGTGCTCGGCAACATCCAGAAGTACCACGCCACCATCTTCCCGGGCGTGCCCACCCTGTACAACGCCATCAACCACCATCCCGATGTGATCGCCGGGAAGTACAACCTCAGCTCGATCAAGGCCTGTATTTCGGGCTCGGCTCCGCTGCTGCGCGAGACGAAAGAGCGCTTCGAGGCCCTGACGGGCGGCAAGCTGGTGGAAGGCTACGGGCTGTCTGAGGCGCCCACCGCGACCCACTGCAACCCGCTCAACGGGTATAACCCGCCCGGGTCGATCGGGCTGCCCTTCCCGGATATGGACTGCCGCATCGTCAGCCTGGACGACGAAGTCACCGTACTGCCCCCCGGCGAAGTGGGTGAGCTGGTGCTGAAAGGCCCCCAGGTGATGAAGGGCTACCACAATATGCCCACCGAAACGGCCAACACCCTGCGCGACGGCTGGCTGTACACGGGCGATATCGCCTACATGGACGAGAACGGCTACTTCTACATTGTCGACCGCAAGAAGGAGCTGATTAAGCCCGGCGGTTACCAGGTGTGGCCGCGCGAGGTCGAAGAAGTGATCGCTGCCCACCCGAAGGTCCTGGAAGTGGGCGTGGCCGGCGTACCCGATGCTTACCGTGGTGAGACGGTCAAGGCCTGGGTGGTGGTCAAACCGGGCGAGACGATGACGGAAGAAGAGGTGCGCGAGTGGTGCAGGGAGCACCTGGCGCGCTACAAAGTGCCCACGCACGTGGAGTTCCGCCCCGAACTGCCCAAGACCACGGTGGGTAAGATCCTGCGCCGCGAGCTGGTCCGCCAGCACAAAGAGAGTGTGGCCGCTTAATCGATCCCGGCTCCCTGTGCACCGTCTGCACAGGGCTGAGGTTGCAGAATCAATAACCCGGTTCGGTGCACCGAACCGGGTTATTGATTTATCGATCACTTTCGCCAGATCGAGCGCAGTGCGGCTGCCCGTTAAAGACGGGGAGTGTCTTCAACCTTCGCAAGAAGTGAGGGGCGGGCCGCCTCTAATGCGCTCAGGAGAAAAGAACGCCGCTCGATAACCTTACGGAGCGAGCACTGGCCGGTCGCCTTTATCCATGGAGCCGATGCCCCAGACGCCGGAGTTGGTGATCACGCAGCCAATCCGCTGGACGGTGCCGCGGTCTCGCTCGGAGGGCGCGCCGACCAGGAAGGCATTGCATGCACTCCAGGTGCCGTCGGCGTTCTGGCCGTAGATTCCCAGGCGGCCGTCTTCATAAGCCCGTACCTGCCACGGCCAGAGCTCAAAGAAGACGTAGGTAAGCGGCTGGAAGCCACCGCCGGTGAACTCGATGCGAATGGGATCGCGTGCGAAGAACACCACGCCGCCGCCGGTGGTGTCTTTATCCACCAGCTCGACATTTACGAAGTCAGGATCGGCGCCGCCAGGAATGAAGATCCCCTGGTTGCCGCGTGCAAAAGTTTGCTGTCCCGTGGTTGCTGCTGTCTGCTGTGCAGGCGATTCCGTACCGGTGTCATCTTGAGCAAAAGCAGAGGCCCAGGAACCAGCAGCGAATACCAGCACAAAAAGCAGCGAGGCAGTCAACTTCAGTAATTTCTTATTCATGTTGCTTTACCTCCTTGCGGATGTCGTCTCAGATTATGAAGTGTTTTCTTTACCGTGTTCGCGCGGCACCATTCAATTACCTCCCCGTATACCACGCGCGAATCCCCTCTCACTTCTTGGTGACATTAAAACTATAGCACTTTGCCAACTGAATAATCAATAAGGGGATTCCCTACTGGTGTAAGGGATATCCCTTCCCTTTCATTTGAACCGCTGGAAGGAAGGCTGCTTCAGTATTTCAGTTGATGCAGTGCGTTAATAAATCAAACACGCTCGGGGAACCTGCCCTGCGAGCAGCCGTGCTCGCTTGCAGCCTGTTCGCCCCACTGCCGGGTACCGGAATCAGATGTAATTAATTACGTTTGTGTGGGAAAAACTCGCCTGGCCCGCCCTGACCCGCAGCCGGCCCGGCGGGCACGCCCAGCAGGCGCAGGATGGCCGGGGCGACGCCGGTCAGGTCGTGCAGGCCGGCGGCGAACGCCCGGCGCAGAGCAGTTGAGCCGATCAGCAGCGCCGGCACCGGGTTCGCCGTATGCCTGCGGGTGGAGAGATCCTCCAGGTTGCCGTGGTCGGATGTCAGCAGGACCAGCCCCTGGTCATCATCCCAGGCCTCCAGCAGACCTTCCAGAACCTGGTCCAGGGTTGTGAGGATCTCGCGGGCAGCCTGTAGATCCTGGTGGTGACCGGCGTAATCGCTGAGCCAGTATTCGAAGAAGGCAAAGTCCAGCCGGCAGGCCAGCTGTGCCAGCCGCCGGCCGGCCTCCACTGGCTCGAGCAGGGGGGTATCCCGCAGGCCCAGGTGATCGTGCCAGCCGCGGGCGGTGAAATCGGCGGCCAGCGCCTCCCCGCGCTGCAGGTCGGTGTGCGTCTTCAGGGGGATGCCGGCCTGGTTCACCGCCAGGGGAATGGCGGAGTACATGCGCCGGCCCGAGTGAATGGCCTCGAAATAGCCCGGCGGGTAGGCGTTGAGCAGGGCGGCCTGACGGCCCGCGGCGCGGAGGCGGCTGAACAGGGTGCCCCGGGAGAGCAGCCGCACAATGGCCGGGTTGGGTTTTGGCCCGTAGTGATAGCCCAGAGCGGCGGGGATATTTTCGCCGCTCAGCAGGGTCGCCTGGCCGCTGGCCGACTGGGGCAGGCCGTCCACCCCCAGGCTGGCGTCCAGGGCGAGCAGGGTGGCGCGCTCGCCCTCGTGCAGCACATTTCCGGTGGCGGCGCCGTTGGCACTGAAGGCATCCAGCACCATGCGCCGGCCGCCCAGCAGGCTCTGCAGGGTGGGGAGATGCAGGCCGGCGAAGGGATTGGCGGCTGGATCGCTGCCGCCCAGGCCGACGCCGTCGAGGAAGAGGAAAAGGAAGCGCATACTCACGACGATATACAGGTGAACTTGAGCCAGGCCGAAGGCTGCCGGCCGCGGTTGGTCCCGTCCTGGCGCTCGACCAGGCTCAGGAAGGATTTAAAAGCCTGCAGGCTGGCGTCGCTCACCCCCAGCCGGCTGCCGGGGCTGCGCAGCATCACGTAGAGCAGGTAGGTCCCGCCGGGCGCCAGCAGGCGGCGGACCTGCTCCCGGTAGGCCTGGCTCTCATCTTCTGACAGGTTGTGGTAGCAGCCCATGTCCAGGATCAGGTCGAACGGACCCTCGATCCCGTCCAGCCGGGTGACATCCTGGACGTAAAAGGCGGCCTGTACCCCGGCCTGGCGGGCCTTGCGCTGCGCCTGACGGATGGCGCGCGGCGCAAAGTCCACGCCCACCGCCTGCCAGCCGTGCCGGGCCATGGTGATCACGTTGGTGCCGGTGCCGCATCCCAGGTCCAGGGCCCGGCCGGGCGGGTTGTGCTCCAGGTGCGCCAGCAGCTCCGGCGGCGAGACGCCCGTATCCCACGGTGGGTTGAAGGTGTACCACAGATTAAACATCTGCCGGAGCAGGAAACGCCGCAGCGATACCATGGCCTCCATTGTACTTGAATTTGGAGGGATGTTGTATGGTTACGGGTGGAGCACGCGGATCTACGCTGAAAGCGAGGGCCGCTGTCGCGTGGAGCGGCGTGCTTCGCTGCTCAACGGGGCCTGTGCAGTGCACGACCCTGTTCCTGACGAAACGATCTGTGGGTGACTGCCCTCCACCGCGCCCATTTCCCATTAAAATGAGAAATCTCACTTTGACAAGTAGCACTGTATAACTTAGAATAAGTTGCCAGACTTTATCCACCTGAGGAAGGTTACCTGATGAAAGAATACACGACGGAATTTATTCGCAATATTGCCATTGCCTCGCACAGCGGCGCCGGGAAGACGATGCTGGCGGAAGCACTGGTCCATTTCACAGGAGGGTCCACACGCCTGGGGAAAGTCGAGGAGGGTACCACCATTTCGGATTTCGAAGAAGAAGAAATCCGCCGGGGTATTTCACTCTCCACCTCGCTCATCCCGGTTGAATACAAAGATTTCAAAATCAACCTGCTCGACACTCCCGGGTATACCGACTTCGTGGGCGAGGAAATTTCCGCCCTGCGCGTGGCCGACGGGGTCCTGATTCTGGTGGATGCCGTCTCCGGTGCTGAAGTCGGTACGGAGATCGCCTGGAATTACGCCGACCAGTTCGAGCTGCCCCGCTTCCTGGTCGTCAATAAAATGAATCGCGACAACGCAAATTTCCGCCGCGCCCTGGAATCGGTCCAGGAGATCACCGACAAGCGCCTGATCCCCCTGCAGCTCCCCTGGGGTGAAAAAGCTGATTTCAAAGGTGTCATCGATCTGCTGACCATGAAAGCCTATGAGGGCGACGGTAAAAAGGAAGCTGACATCCCCGCCGAGTTCAGCGACGACGTGGAGACCGCTCGCATGGAGCTGATCGAAGCCGCCGCCGAGGGTGAGGATGCGCTGCTGGAAAAATATCTGGAAGGCGAGGAACTGACCTCCGAAGAGATCCTGCGCGGCCTGTGCGAGGTGGTGCGCAGCGGGGCCTTCGTCCCCGTGTTCGTCACCGCCGGTTCAGCCGAGATCGGCCTCAAACCCCTGCTGGATGCCATCATCTCGCTGATGCCCTCTCCAATTGAGGCCAAACCCGCCGTTGCCCAGGGCAAAGACGGCGAGGAGACCCTGCGAGCGGCCAGCGATGGCCCGCTGGCGGCCTACGTCTGGAAGACCACCGCCGACCCCTTCGTCGGCCGGATCACCTACTTCCGGGTCTATTCCGGCACGGTCAGCTCGGACACACGCGTGTGGAACCAGACCAAGGGCGCCGAAGAGCGCCTGGGCACCCTGCACGTGCTGCGCGGCAAAGAGCAGTTCGCCGTCAAGACCGTGCACGCCGGCGATATCGCCACCGTTTCCAAGCTCAACGCCACCACCACGGGCGACACGCTGTGTGAAAAGGGACACCCGCTCACCCTGCCGGTGCCCGAATATCCGTCCGCCCTGTATCGCGTGGCCGTCACGCCCAAGACCCAGGCCGACTCCGCCAAGATCAGCACCACGCTCACCCGCCTGGCCGAAGAAGACCCGACCCTGTCGTGGTACAACGAGCCCAGCACGCTGCAGACCATCCTGCAGGGTATGGGCGACCAGCACATCGACGTGGCCGTGCGCAAGGCTGAGACCAAATTCCAGACCGGCATTAATATCGCCGAGCCGCGCGTCCCCTACCTGGAGACCATTACCAAGACTGCTACCGCGACTTACCGCCACAAGAAGCAGACCGGCGGCGCCGGCCAGTTCGGCGAAGTGGTCATGCGCATTGAGCCCTACGAGGAGGACGAGTTCGCCTTCGTCAACGAGGTCTTCGGCGGCGCGATTTCTTCCGGCTATATGCCCGCCATTGAAAAGGGCGTGCGCGGCGTGATGCGCGACGGTGTGTTCGCCGGCTACCCGATGAAGAACATCAAAGTGGCCATCACGGATGGTAAGGAGCACCCGGTGGACTCCAAGCCGGTGGCCTTCGAAATCGCCGGCCGCGAGGCCTTCAAGCTGGCCGTCAAAGACGCCGGCCCGGTGCTGCTCGAGCCGATCATGAACGTGCGCATCACCGTGCCCGAGGCCAACATGGGCGATATCCTCGGCGACCTGAACACCCGCCGGGCGCGTGTCCAGGGTATGGACACCGAGAAGGGGCGCTCCGTCGTCACCGCTCAGGTGCCCCTGGCCGAGATGCAGCGCTACACCACCGACCTGCGCTCCATCACCGGTGGGCGCGGCGTGTTCACCATGGAGTTCTCGCACTACGAGACCGTCCCGGCGCACATCGCCCAGGAAGTGGTCAACGCCCGCCAGAAAGAGCTGGCTGCGGCCAAAGAAGAATAATCCCGGTTGCATACCGGTGGACAGGGCCCATCCGCTGGAAAGGATGGGTCCTGTTTTTGTTAATTTCGGGCAGGTGAAAACCTAAAATCCCAGGACAGGCGTATTACTTTATGTCAAAGATGGCTGCATCCTGCCTGCCGACCGCAACCCGCCCACCGCGCCGGTGCTCTCTGCGGCCAGCGTGTCGCCCACGCAGGTGCACCTGTCCTGGACGCCCTCGGAAGAGGATGGGCCCTATGTTGTCTACGCCATCTACCGGGACGGCAGCCTGCTGACCTGGGCCGGCCCGGCGACCTCTTTCACCGTCGGTCTGCTGAAGCCCAGCACAACCTACACCTTCTCGGTTGCAGCTCGTGACAACTGGTCCAACTTCTCTCCGCACAGCAGCACGGTGACGGTCACAACCCTGCCGGCCGACAGCAGCGACACCACGCCGCCCACCACACCGGGGAACCTGACCCTTCAGGACATGTTCTGCGGCGAAGTAGAGATCAGCGGGCAGGCCTCGACCGATAACGTCGAGCCCCAGGCGACCATCCGCTACGATATCTACGTGAACGGCGTGTTCGACCACAGCCTGGCCGGCTTCACCCGCTCGATTACCTACGGGACGGTGGACGGCGAGAACGTGTTTACGGTGATCGCCGTGGACAGCGCCGGCAGCGCCTCCGCCCCGGCAGCGGAGAACATCGTGCTGGATATTTGTTGATCTCTGGGGCTGACACGAGGTGACGCTGATCTCGCGGATGGACGCGGTTTGAAAATACCCTCCCCTGTGAGCGGCGTAAACGCACAGCGAAACGGGAGAGGCCAGGGAGGGGGCAGCAATGCACGCCTGGTCTGATCAGGGGATACCGTGCCCCTTTACATCTGGGCACGGCGCGCATTGAACAACTGGCGAGCAGTCTGGACCGGTAACCGGAGAAAAATACCATATCTCGCCGCAGAGCCGTACCCTTACAGCAAATTATCTTGTAAACGAGAAAGGTAAGGGCACGGCTGTTTGCGCTGAGAAATATTTCTCGGAGCAGAAGCCGCCACCTTATTGTGATGGTTTTCCCCGAGCGCTGC
>Ga0134103_1001399_pt1 | contig 22526 bp, 24 predicted proteins | sample 14_taG_2_FD_94445 | JGI IMG/M metagenome (GOLD analysis project Ga0134103, IMG submission 94445) | Switchgrass degrading microbial communities from high solid loading bioreactors in New Hampshire, USA - 14_58_20_212_A1 metaG | ecosystem: Engineered > Bioreactor > Semi-continuous > Anaerobic >...
ATTGTAGTAGCAGTCAATCAGATGAGGGATAACCTCAGTATCAGTGTCGGATTTAAATTCATAGCCCTTTTCTATAAGTTCCTCCTTCAATGGAATATAGTTTTCAATTATTCCATTGTGAACTACTGCTATGGCATTATTTGAATTCAAATGTGGATGAGCATTAACGTCTGAAGGCTCCCCGTGGGTTGCCCATCTTGTATGGCCTATTCCTATAGTACCTTCCAGCATATTTTCTCCAAGGCTATCCTTTAATACAGAAAGTCTACCTTTATGCTTTTTCACTTCCACTCCATTTTCATTTATTACAGCTATTCCAGCTGAGTCATATCCTCTATATTCCAGCTTTTCCAAGCCTTCTATCAATATGTTAGCTGCATTCCTATTTCCAATGTAACCAACTATGCCACACATGTTTTCACCCCTTATGAATACTTTTGCTACCTAGGCTACATTTGTCCCTGCAATTGCTTGCAGGATTTGTATAGCCCTCAAAGGTGGTAGCTCACCTTCATGGCATCCGCCGAATCTTCGATAAACCATGTCCTCGTCAGCTCTTACGAGCTCTGGCGCTTATGTTTTTATTTTTATTACAGGCATCACCTCCTAGAAGGGCTATATTACATTTTATCATTATCATACTCCCTAGTCATCAAAAAATAAAATAAATTTGCTTAATCTGACATATAGATTAATATACTCAAACTTTAAGGGCTATGAATATGGGGTGATTTTTTGAAAGCAAAAGGTTTCATTTATGGGTCTATACTTATGGTTATAATCAACTTCATAGTAAGAGGTGTGGATTTCGTATACGATGTCATGCTGTCAAAATACATAGGTGCTGAAGGATTAGGACTGGCACACATGGCCAGATCTGTTATGATGATTTTCATTGTCATATCCAGTGCCGGTATACCAACTGCCATTTCCAGATTAGTGGCAGAATACAATTCAAGGAAGGATTACCATACAACCAGAAAGATACTCAAGGTGTCCATTTTTTTAGCCTTAGCCTTTGGGATTTGCTTTAGTACAATAATAGCCATATTTGGCGATGATATCGCCATTAACATATATAAAAATAAATTCATAATTGTGCCCATTTATTTTCTCATTCCTGCAGTTATACTGCTTCCCCTTACCATAACTCTAAGGGGGTATTATTACGGATTGAGAGAAATAGCTGTACCTAATGTTTCTCAGATAATAGAGCATGTTGCTCAGCTGATAATAGTATTTTTTATGCTTACCTTGGCCTATCCAATAACACCTGTTAAAGGTGCCTTAATTGCCATATGCGGTATTTCCATAGGAGAAATATTTGATTTAGTATGGCTCACATCAATGCTGAGGAAAACCAATGATAAAAAGGCTTATATTAAATATCAGTTAAAATCTGCCTTTGAAATACTAAAACAGATATTTTCCATATCTGCACCTATAGCCATAGCCGATTTAATAAGCGTTATACTAAGGTTTGCAAACTCCATATTCATACCACGAAAACTTATGGAAATAGGATATACCAATAGCGAAGCAGTTTCAACCCTGGGCAGGATATCAGGTATGGCAATGCCCTTAATTGCCCTTCCATTTATAGTGACAGGAGCCATTGTCACCAATTTAGTTCCAAGTCTATCTGAAAATATGTCATTAAAAAGATATGATATGGTAAAAAAAGATATAAACTTTTCCCTGAAAATGACTTTGCTTGCAGCAATACCCCTTACAGGAGTATGCCTGATGTTTTCTGAAGAGTTGGGATACTATATATACGAAGATACGCAGGTTGGCTATTTCATAAGAGCCATGTCCTTTGGAACCATATTTATGTCACTGGAACATACCTGTTCTGGAATACTTAACGGGCTAAACATGCAAGTATCTGCTACAATAAACAGGCTAATAGGGCTAAGCCTGCAGGTAGGATGCATTTATACCTTAATCGGGAATCCAAGGTTTGGAGTAAATGGATTCTTTATTGGTTTCTTTTTATCAGGCATTGTAATTTTCATACTGGACCATATTACCATAAACAAAAAGGTAAAATTAAAAATAGATTACAAGGATATTCTTCTAAAACCGGTTTTAGCCAGCCTAATAATGTTTATAATAGCGCATTATAGCATAAATATATTCAAAGAACTGCTCTCCAGGGATTCCACCATATTCTTTACCAGCTTGGGAACTGGCGGAGGAGCCTATTTGGTAATGCTGTTTATAACCAATGCTCTTCCCAGAAATATCATAAGGAAGATAACCAGTTAGCACTCAGCTGCCTCCGCCTTGAATTTCCCTTTATTTTTCATAATACAATATGTTCTTAATCATCTCCGGCCTTATCTCCCATATGTTAGCCTGAACTGTGAATATGTTCCAGTTGTCTATTTCAAATATTCTCACCCAGCTGTCCATTATTCTTTTCTTTTCCAAAGGATATAGATATGAATATTTCCCTTCGATAAATGAATATATATCAATATCTTTAAAGCCTTTTCTCTTCATGTCCTCCAAGTACTCCCTGTCATCATTTTCATCCTTTGGGAGATAGCGATGGTTTAAAACAAAATCCCACTTGCTTCCATCAAAATATATGACCTGAGATTTATCTACTTCCAATTCATAGCAAACTGTATTTTCTGTGGGCCTTAACATGTTTTCATAGCTAATTGAGCACCATATGGGAAAGTAAACACCATCAGGCTTAGGAACAATTTTACTGGCAGTTTCAGTAAACCATCTGTAAAGCTTAATATAATGCTCTGCAATATCTCCGTATTGTTCTTCTATGTACTGTCTTTTAACTCTATAGACCCCATTGGCTTTTAAGTCTTCAAGGCTTCTAATATCCTGCCTGGTCCAGATTGTTACTCTTTCCATTCATATACCTCCATACTGCCATGAAGGATGAGTTTTACTCATCCTTGGCTATCTGCCTAATTTTCCAGTCATATGCTCAATGTCTATCTTAAAGATTCTCGTGTTTTTTCCAGCCCTTTCTAAATACTTCTTCCCTTCCTCAAGATAATCAGCTGAATACTTCTTTAACAGCTCAATGTGTGCAGTATAATTCTCTTCTCCAGTAACTTCCTGAGCCCTTCCAAATACTATTACGCTTTCATACTCAGTATCAAATTTATCTGGTAATAGCTTTGTATCTCCTACAACACAAAACGAAACCTTGTTGTTGTATTCTATACAGTCTAACTTATAGCCTGTTAAAGCACTATGAAAATATATCTTGTTATCTACATATACATAGCTTAGGGGTACCCCATAGGCATATCCATTTTCCCCTACAACAGACAATACACCATACTCACATTTCTTCAGTATTTCAATGGACTGCTCATGGCTTAGCTGTTTCTCTTTTCTTCTCATTTCTCTGAACATATTATCTCCTCCTTATCATTACTACCATGCAGCTACAGCGCTGTCTGCTCTTTTTTCTGTTCCTCCTATTAATGCATCACTCTGCCTTAAAATAATCTGTCCTCTTCCAAAGTTGCCTGTATCAATCAAAGAACATATTTCATGTCCTCTTGACTCCAGTTCCCTTGCTATATAGCTTGGAAAGTCTGGCTCTATGTTTACTCTCTTTCCTTCTTCCCACTGCCATCTATAGGCATCCAGAGCTTCCTGAGGATTTAATTTGAAATCTATCATGTTCATTACCACCTGAACATGGCCTTGAGGCTGCATGAATCCTCCCATGACTCCAAAGGGCCCTACTGCTTTGTTGTCTTTAGTTATGAAGCCAGGTATTATTGTATGGTATGGTCTTTTACCCGGCTCAACACAGTTTACATGGTTAGGGTCCATTGTGAAATTATGCCCTCTGTTGTGCAATGCTATTCCTGTGCCTGGAACTACCAACCCTGAACCAAATCCCATGTAATTGCTTTGAATATATGATACCATATTTCCTTCATCATCTGCTGTAGCTAAATATACAGTACCTCCGCTACTAGGCCTTCCACAGGTTGGAATTATGGCTTCATTTCCAATTAGCTTAGCCCTTTCCTTTCCATAGGCGTCTGACAGAAGGTCACTGACCTTTACTTCCATCTTTTCCTCTTCAGTTACATATTCCCTGGCATCTGCAAAGGCAAGCTTTATTGCTTCAATCTGCCTGTGATATGCTAATGGATCATCCTTATTTGTAAATTCAAACTCCTTCAGTATGTTAAGTGCCATTAATGCAACAATTCCCTGGCCATTTGGAGGTATCTCCCATATATCATAACCTCTGTAGTTTACAGATATGGGCTTCACCCATTTAGGCTTATATCCCTCCAGGTCCTTTTTTCTTATGTATCCACCAGTTTCTCTTGAAAAGGCATCTATTCTATCTGCCAGATCTCCCTGATAGAAGGACTCTGCTTCCGTATCTGCAATTTCCATCAGGGTATTTCCATGGTCAGGCAATGTCCATACTTCACCAGCCCTTGGGGTTCTTCCGTCCCTTGTAAATGTTTCAAACCAGTACTTAAACATATCTTCCCTTAATACCTTTTTATATGTATTGTAGGCCCTTTCCCAATAGTATGCCACCGTTGGAGAAACTCCAAACCCGTTCATTGCATAATCTATGGCCGGCTGCAATACTTCCCATAGAGGAAGCCTGCCCAAAGTCCTTGAAAGCTCAGCCCAGGCTGCTGGGACTCCCGGCACAGTTACAGGAACCCACCCATACTTGGGTATTTCCTTTATTCCATCAGCCTCCAGCCTTTCAAGGGATAGATTTTCAGGAGCATATCCACATGAATTGAGCCCCAAAAGCTTATCCTTATACCATATGAGAGCAAAGGCATCCCCGCCTATGCCATTTGAAGTAGGCTCCACTACTGTAAGGCAAGCTGCTGTAGCTATAGCAGCATCTATAGCGTTACCTCCCTTTTTTATGATATCCAAACCAGCATTGGCAGCTAATTGTTGAGATGTTGCTACCATTCCCCTATTGCCTATAGTCACCATTCTTTGAGATGGATATCTATAATTCATATAATTAAACTCCACAAGCATTACCTCCTGATATAAGTTAAAAACAATTATTCTATACTTGTATTCTATTATATTATACTCTACAAAAAAATTAAATGAGTCAGATTATAATCTGACTCATCTAATATATTTTATTCAGTTGCTGCCGCACTGTCATATGCTTCTTTAATATTCCACTCTTTCCACACATTTCCTACCAATTCAGGTCCAGGTTTCAATGTCTTCTTACCTGGCTGCCATCCTGATGGTGTAACTTCAGTTCCCTCTGATTCTCTTACTAATTGGAAAGCCTTAATCTGTCTTATTGTTTCGCTTACATTTCTTCCTACTGAAGGAGTAAGTACCTCAAAGCCTTGTACTATTCCGTCTGGATCAATTATGAATCTACCTCTTGTTTCCACTCCGCCATTTTCATCATATATTCCATATTTCTTACCAATACTTCCATCTTGATCTGAACCCATTGGGAATGGAATACCTCCATCTACCATCTTTAATAGTTCGTAGTCATTCCACATTTTGTGAACGAATACACTGTCTACACTTATTGATATGACTTCTACTCCTAATTCCTGTAATTCCTTATATCTATCAGCAACTGCTGATACTTCAGTAGCTCAGACGAAGGTAAAGTCTCCTGGGTAGAAGCATAATAGTACCCATTTCCCTTTAAACTCTGAAAGGCTTAATTCAACAAACTTTCCATTGTGATAAGCTGGTAAAGTAAAATCTGGCGCTGGTTGTCCAACTTTAATCAAATCAATCTCCTCCTTAATAATTTGCTTTTCTTCTGTTTGTGTCTCTTTCACTTCAATGTCCTTCTTAACATTTGGTCTTTGGCATCCTGCTTTAAATTCCCTTGGCAAGTTAACACCTCCTATAGTTAAAATTTATTCATCTTATGTAATGTATAAAGGTTGTCTATAATAGAGTTTACCCATTGATAATGATTATCAAACAAATTAAAGAAAAAACAATGAGAAAATTCTATCTCATTGTTTTTGTTTTATAACCCTTGTTTTCGTCATTTTGGATATAAGTTTGACAGCAGTATATCCAATATAGAATATGAAAATCGTAAATATTACAACAAAGGGTACATAGATATAATCAGGCCATTCTTTGAAGAATGGTCTATATTTAAGGTAAAAATAATTTCCATCTATTATTGGATTTAAAAAGTATACCAATACAAAATAGACTAAGAAATATTTACTTGATTTAATAAAGCTCTTAAAATTAGGTCTCCAGTCATAAGCAATATATGCAAAATAGGGTAACAATATGGTAATAATATGATTTATAACAAATGAAATCCCTATAGCATGATATATAGGATAAATCCTTGATGGATATAAAAAAGAACCATAGGCATAAAGCCCAAAATAGAACATTATATCAAGAGCTTTCTTATTTTTTGTTATTAGAAAATATATTCCCAATAAAGAAGAAATACGACAGATTTGCAGTGGTAGTGCCTCTGAAACATCGAAACCTGTCTCAAAGAAATACCATAAATAGAGCAACATCTGCTGTAAAACTGATATAACCAAGATTATATTCCTAATTTTATCTGATTTCGCTTTAACCTTTTTTCGTTTTAATGTAAGTGTAATTAATGTCACCACTAATATGGAAATATAGATTAAATGATTTAAATCAAATATTTTAATAAATTCGACATCTTTACTCCAAAATCTGTACATCCCTTAAATCACTCTACCTACTGGTGCCATATATACTACAAATTCATCCTCCCCATCTACATCTATTAGACTATCCATATATTTTTGATCATAGGCTGCAATGGCACAGGTACCTAAACCTATGGTTTCGCAGGCTAAATATAAGGCATGACAAATATGCCCTACATCTATGAGCATCACCTTGTGGGATTTATGTGCATATCTCCATTCACTTCTGTAAGGTATAACACTCCATATGAAGTTTACCTGAGCAGTGCCTGCAAACTTCTGACCCAATGCTCCTTCTATAATATGGCTGGATATATCCTTATCCTCCTTTACCAGCAATAGCTTATGCTCTATAGGAACATACCTGTATATTCCCTTTTTCAAACCTTCTACCCTGTCAACTGCCAGATAGGTTTCGTAAGGATGTCTTGCACCTGCTGATGGTACTGGTCTTAATGTTGCATAGTTATTCCCTCTGATGGATTTAACTCCCTGAGTCATATAAAGTAAGTATGAAAGCTCTTCAAGCTTCAAAAAACCATCCTTATATTTCCTATGGCTCATTCTATCCATTATACAGTCATATGCATCATTTTTGATTACAATTCCCTTATCTGCCTTAGGTAACTCTATTAATTCATCCTCCTCGCTGTATGGTTTCTGAAGCGGTGGCTGAGGCAATTGTTTCTGCTGATCAGATTCTACCTCCTCGTGGAAATTTGATTTCATGAAATTTCTATTATTCTCATATTTATTCATATGTATCCCTCCCAAAAGCATTATACCACAATAAAATTAGCTAGGGTTATCTCCTAGCTTCCTCCAAATATTTAAGTATTCCCTTCTTAATAGCCCGGGCTATTTGCCTTTGATATTCATCATCCCTCAATAGCCTGTTTTCTTCAGGATTTGTTAAAAAGCCTACTTCTATCAGTACCCCTGGGTATTCCGTTTCCCTTAGTATAAAGAAATCTTCGGTAAGTATTTCTGACTTCATGTTCTCTTCCTTAATATATCCCTTATAGAAGTTTTCATCTATGGATAGGCTTATGCATTTGGCTAGCTTTTCCCCTTCAATAGACTCAGGATAGTAATATATTTTGATTCCTTTGGCTGTACTCCTTTTGCTTGAATTGCAGTGAATGCTTACAAATACTAGTGGCTTATTGTTATTTATGATACTCTTCCTGGCGTTCAGGTCCCTTCTATACCTGGAGCCGCTTATTTCGCTTAGATCCTCCAGGGAAATGTCCTCTTCCCTTGTCATTATAACCTGAAACCCTTCTACTATCAGTTCCTTTTTCAACTTCTTGCTTACCTGTAGATTTATATCCTTTTCCAGTATATCGTTCTTTTTCCCGGTACCTCCATCTATTCCCCCATGCCCTGCATCTATTACTATTACGTTTTCCTTCATAAAACTGAATATATTTAATACCTCATATCTATGTAAGTTTATCAGAAGTATTAATAATATTATTGCACCTGATACTGTTAATGCCTTTCTGTTCAATTTAGTTAAATACATCCTGATTCTTCCAGCCATTTCCCCACCCATAGCACTAATGATTGTTTTATATAAATAACATTATGAAAATGAAGTGGAGAATATGAAATTAAATTAATATATTTTGGGAAAATTACAGATGTAAAAATAGCCTTAACGGAGGAATAGATATGAAGATTAGAAGTTACTTCCCTGATTTAAAATCTGCTACTGAAGCTGTTAGAAAGCTTAAGTCAGAAGGAATAAAAAGTGTTTATGTAGATGCCAATAGTTACAAAGACGATATTGACAATATTGAAGAAAGCTTTATAAGCTTAGCCATGAATTCTGTAGAAACCAATTCATTGACAAATAATATAAATGGAAACAATGTCAGTAAAAACAGAAACGTATTCGTAGTAATAGTAACTAAAGGAGAAAACATAAACAAAGCAAAAGAAATTGTCGAGAATATGGGAGGTATTATACAATAATAAAAAGGCGGTTAATTCCGCCTTTTTATTTTGCATCCTCAAGCGCATTTTTAACTGCTTCCTTCCATCCTTCACAGGATTGCGTTGCTGTAGCAATGGCATCTACTTCATAGGTTTGCTTATCAATCATTTCCTGGGCTAAATCCTCTCTAATCTGCTTTAGATTTGGCCTGTTATTCTCCCCTGTCCATTCATCATAGTTTACCTCTTCGCCTTCTGCAGTCATTCTCTTTAGCACTATATTAACTATCTTGCCATCTTCAATTGTAACCTCTGCTGCTTCATATCCATGTTCACGATGTTCTCCTTCTCCATAATAAGTACCATCCTTGTAGGTTGTATCTCCCGTATCATTAGAACCACATGCTGTCAAAGCCATAACCATTACTGCTACAAGTAACACTAAGTACAGTTTATTTCTTCTCACCAAATCCCTCCTTATTCTTTTCCTTTTTTAATCCATTTTGCTACGGTAACTGTACGCTTAGCCTGGTATTTTACTGCTTCTTCTACATCATCCACCATTTTGTTTTCCTGATTTACAGTTGTAGATGTACCATATGGATTGCCTCCAGCTTTAAATACTGATGCATCCAGATATCCTGGTGGAACTATTATTGCTCCCCAATGGCACATTGATTTATATATGGCATGTATTGTTGCCTCCTGTCCGCCATTAGGATTTTGAGCTGATGACATGGCAGATACTACCTTATTGGCAAGTTTTCCTTGTGCCCAAAGACCTCCCTGCCTATCTATAAAGTTCTTCATCTGAGCTGCTACATTACCAAAGCGTGTTGGTGAACTGAATATTATTGCATCAGCCCATTCCAGGTCATCATGGGTGGCAACCGGTACATCCTTTGTAGCTTCAACATGTGCTTTCCAGGCTGGATTTGAATTTATTACTTCTTCTGGTGCAAGCTCTTCTACCTTTCTTACTCTTACTTCTGCTCCAGCCTCCAGGGCAGCTTCCTCAGCCCACTTTGCCATCTGATAGTTAGTTCCCGTTGCACTATAGTATATTATAGCCAGTTTAACTTTATCCATGTTTATCCCCCTTCTATATATATGCTTTTATATATTTTATTATCCTTAATGTTACTCATATTTTACCCCTAATGTAATATTTTAATCATAATCCCATTTATTGTTATAACCTGACATTTTCTCTTGGATATTGAGATAATATACTACAATTTTTGACCATATTCACAATATTATTCTTCAAAACACTTGTTCTTTTATATTTTTTAGAGTATACTTATTAAATATATATACATCTAAAGGAGAATAGCTATGACAGGAAAAACTCACATGGCCATAGGTATGGCAATAGGATTTACTCTATCCTTTAAAAAGCCTATAGATACACAGCTGGCAATAATAACAGCTTCTACCATTGGCGCCTTGGCACCAGATTTAGACCATCCAAAAGGAGAGCTGAATCAAAAACTGCTCCTGATAAACAACAACTTATTTAAGACAGCTTTTTACTTAAGTATTGGACTTATATTCCTGTACATATATTCACAAAATAAAAGCCCCTTGTTTATACTAATAGGTCTGTTTTCCTTTGCATTGGCAGTTTCAAATCATAGAAGCTTTACCCACAGCATACTAGGTATTATTTTATTTTCAGCCATAATAAAGTTCACCTTAATGGAATATGGATTATCTCCAATATATAAAGGGTTTATCATAGGGTATGTTTCCCACCTGTTGGCAGACTATTTTACTGCAAAAGGCATTAAACTTTTTTATCCCGTTAAAACTAATATAGTATTCCCATTAAAGGTTAAAACAAACGGATTTGCAGAAAAGCTTATTTTTTCCCTGCTTTTAGCATATTGCATTGTAATATTGGTTCTCAACTTTATATAGATAAAAAGTGCACCCAGGAGTAAAGGTGCGCTTTTTGCTTATGGGGGTTATATGGAATACTTGCGCCTTTTGAATCTATATGCAATTACTATGGATATCATCATGGCTAGAACAGAAACCCCTATATATTTGAAATAAAATGTAATGTTTTCACTGACACTGGTTATTGTAATAAAAATTTGAATCCAAAAATACAATTGAGGGCTTCAATCCTTTAATAAGAATGAAGCCCTCTTATATTTTATCTAACTAAATTCTGTTTGAGTTTTCAAATTCATAGTTATAATGCAGCCTTTCTCCTCTTGCTAGCTGATTATCATAATCTATCAGCAAATTCCTGGATTCTTTAAACAACAGGAATAATGCAATCAAGTTAGGTATAACCATTATACCATTAAACATATCAGCTAAGTCCCATACTAAACCAACTTTTTGATATGAACCCAATACTATAAATATCAATACAATAATCTGGTATACCCTAATTGCAAGCTTCCCTTTAAATAAGAACCTTACATTGTTTTCTCCAAAGTAATACCATCCGACTACTGTGGTAAATGCAAAGAATGTAAGGCATACTGCTAGGAATTTTTGGCCAATTGCCCCAAATGCAATGTTGAATCCCTCCTGTGTTACGGCAACACCTGCAAGGCCCGATTTATCTGCTCCTGTTGTTAATATAACTAAAGCTGTTGCAGTACATACCAAAATGGTATCTATAAATACAGCTATCATTGATGAAAGCCCCTGTTCTGTTGGATGATCAACATCTGCAACTGCATGGGAGTTTGGCGTTGAACCCATACCAGCTTCATTTGAGAAAAGCCCTCTAGCTACTCCATATCTAATAGCTTGCTTTATTCCTATGCCTGCAGCACCGCCAAGGACTGCTTGTGGATTAAAGGCTCCTACAAATATTTCTTTGAAAACTGGAATTATATAACTTCTATATAATATGGCAACAATCAGTGTACCAAGTATATATATTGCAGCCATAACCGGAACTACCAATTCTGCAAATTTTGCAATTCTACTAATTCCACCTATGAAGATCAAACCTGCTATAATTGCAATTGCAATACCTACTGCTACATTGGGAATGTTAAATGCTCTGCTTATTGCATCTGATATAGAGTTGGATTGAACCATATTCCCTATAAATCCTAAAGCTATAATAAGGGCTATTGCAAAAAATGATGCTAATCCCTTGGATTTTAATCCATTCTTAATGTAATAAGCCGGTCCTCCAACTAATTGGCCATCAACATCCTTTTCGCGATACTTTTGAGCTAATGTTGCTTCTACAAACATAGTAGCCATTCCAAAGAATGCTGATACCCACATCCAAAATACAGCTCCAGGACCTCCCGTAGTAATAGCTGTAGCTACTCCAGCTACATTGCCAGTACCTATCTGAGCAGCTATGGATGTAGCTAAAGCCTGAAAAGAAGACATGCTGCCTTCCTTGCTTTCTTCTTTATTAAAAACGCCTCCAAAAACCTTTTTGGCTGCTTTTCCAAATCGTTTAACTTGAGGAAAACCCAGTACAATGGAAAGAAATATTCCTGTACCGACTAAACCAAAGATTAATACATAATTCCAGAGAATCCCATTAACAAAAGAAACAATACTTACTAAAACCCTTTCTAATGACTCCATGATACCATCCTTTCTAAGTTTTTTGCTATAAATTTGACATGGATATAATTATATCAGTTTTAAAAATAATTGTCCATTTACTCTTGTTAAAAAGTTACAAATTTCTACTATTATCGACATAATGCTTCTCTCAGCTGAAAGAGGGCAGCTCAAAAGCTGCCCCCTTATTATCCTAATCCAAAACCTGTTGTATATCCTCTATCATTATATTTGTTCCCTGCAATCCTCCAGAGGCTACATACCATACCTGTGATGTTAAGTACACTATTCTGCCATTCTTATAGGCATCTGTTTCCTTTATAAGCTCATTATCAAATATCTCTTTCGCTGTTACATTTCCTCCAACTGTTGCTGACCTATCTATTATAAATATATAATCAGGGTTCTTTTCCAAAATATACTCAAATGTAATGCTATTACCATGGTTTGCCACATCCAGGTTAGGGTCTGCAGGCTCAAATCCAAACTCTTCATGAACCATCCCAAATCTTGAGCCTTTTCCAAAGGCGCTTATGGAAGTGTCATTTGCCATGACAACTAATGCATTTAAGCTTTCTTCAGTTACCTTTTCTTTTATTTCATTTATAGAGCTATTTATTCCTGAAAGCTGCTCTTCTACAAACTCTTCCCTGTCAAAAAGTTGCCCTAATATCTTTAAGTTGTTGGTTACTGATTCCATGTACTTAGCCCCATCTACCTGCAGAAATACTGTAGGAGCAATTTCATTAAGCTCTTCATATAGTTCCAACTGCCTTCCTGATATAAATATTACATCAGGATTGAGCTCATAAATCTTTTCAAAATCAGGCTCAAACAGCGTTCCTACATCCTCATACTTTTCATCATTAAACTTATTTAGGTATTCAGGTATGTTGCTCTTTGGAAGGCCTAATACCTCTATACCCATCTCATCCAATGAATCCAGTGTGGCATAGTCAAATACTATTATTCTCTCTGGATTTTTCTTTACTGTCACTTCACCAAGGGGATGAGAAACAGTTATAGTTTCATTTTCAGATTCATCTAAGCCAGATGTTCCTGTATCAGCTGTGCTGCAGCCAACCAATCCCAATATGGTTATTGCCAGTATAAACAGTATGACTATTCCTTTTCTTTTAATTATCATTGCCATTTTTATTATTCCTCCTTATTCTAATAATATACGCATATTCTATTGTTTCCTATATTTTGAATACTGAATTTAAGTTCATATATATTCTCCAGAACTTCCTCCCTAAGTATTTCATCAACTCTTCCTTCTTCAGCTATTCTTCCATTGTTTAAAACCACAATGTAGTCTGAATAACATGAAGCAAAGTTTATATCGTGAATTACTATTATAATGGTCTTTCCTAGTTCATTGGCCAATCTTCTCAATGTTTTCATTATATCCACTGAATGTTTAATATCCAGATTGTTTAGGGGCTCATCAAGCAGTATATATTCTGTATCCTGAGCTATTACCATGGCTATAAAGGCCCTTTGCTTTTGCCCTCCGCTTAAATTGTCCAGATACTTATGTTGAATATCCTCCAGCTTCATATATCTAATGGCTTCATCTACCTTTTGCCAGTCTTCCTTTGTCAGTCTTCCCTGGCTGTAGGGGAAGCGTCCAAAGCTTACAAGCTCTCTCACTGTCAGCCTTATGTTTATATGATTGAACTGCTTTAGTATGGAAATCTTCCTGGCCAGCTCCCCACTGTCCCAATCTCTTATTTCCTTTCCGTCAATATAGACTTCCCCTCCATCTCTATCAATGAGCCTGCTTATTATTGATAGAAGGGTACTCTTGCCAGCTCCATTAGGCCCTATAAAGGAAGTAACCATTCCTTTATTAATCTTAAGGCTTATATTGTCAAGTACCTTAAATCCGTTGTACTCTTTAACTACATTTTTCACTTCTATCATATGGCCTTTCCCTCCCTGAGTATCAGATATATGAAGTAAATACCTCCTAAAAAGTTAATTACTACACCAATAGGTGTTTCAAATTTCATTATTCTCTCTGCAATAAGCTGGCCGCCTACCAGTATTATTGAACCTATTAGTATGGAGCCGGGAATAAGGTATTTGTGCTTATAGGTTTTTATGAATTCACGGCTTATATTTATAACCAACAGGCCCAAAAAGGTTATAGGCCCAACAAGGGCTGTAGATATGGAAACCAAAACTGCTACTACAATTAAAACTCTCTTTACCTGCACATCATAATTTACACCAAGGCTTATGGCATTATCCCTTCCAAGGGACATGACATCCAGACTGCCTATATGCCTGAAAATGTATATAGCCGTCAAAAACACACCTATAATTGCAATCCACAATAAATCCATGTTTATATTGTTAAAGCTTACAAAGCTTCTATTCTGTATTACTAAAAATTCATTTGGGTCTATTAAAACCTGCATGAAGGATGTTAGGCTCTGAAATAAAGTGCCAAATACCATTCCGAACAGCAAAAGAAAGAATATATTGTTTTTCTTCTTAAAGAGCATTAAAAATATGATTACAGAAAACAATACCATTAAAATAACAGACACTAGGAAGTTGAAATTCTTCCCCAGATATGCCATCTTCATAGACCCGAATACAAACACTATAAAGGTTTGTATAAACATATATAGTAAATCCAGCCCCAATACACTTGGCGTTAGTATGCGATTATTTGTTATGGTCTGAAAAAGCGTAGATGAAAAGGAAATGGAGCTTCCTATCAATATAATAGCCATTATCTTAGGTATCCTTCTGGATAGCGCATATTTCCAGTTGTAGCTGTTTAGCCCTATGATAAGGAAAAGCATCACCAACACTATAAATGCAATTAATAGAATATATAGTTTCCTCTTCACATTCATCATCTGTTCCCCTTAAAAAGTAAGTAAAGAAATATGATGCTTCCCAGTACGCCTACAGTAAGGCTAATTGGAATCTCATAGGGATATATAATGAGTCTTCCCAATATATCACAAAACAAAAGAAATGATGAACCCATCAGTATTGTTGGCACTATATTGGTATTTAAATTATCCCCTCTGTATATGGAAATTATATTGGGTATAATGAGCCCCAAGAAGGGTATCCTTCCAACTGTTATAACAACAGAAGCTGATATTATGGATACTATAACAAGTCCAATCCCAACAATCCTGTTATAATTAAGACCTAAATTGGTCGAAATGTCCTCTCCCATGCCAGCCAATGTAAACCTGTTGGCATATAGAAATGCCAGAATAACAAAAGGGATTGTCACATACAAAAGCTCATATCTACCCTTGATTATCATAGAAAAATCTCCCTGGAGCCAGGCTGTTATGTTCTGAATCATATCATTTCTGTAGGCAAAGAAAGTAGTAATGGAATCCACAACACTTCCAAGCATTATTCCAACCAAGGGTATTATAACAGCACCTCTGTGCTTTACCTTTTTCAATATGCCTAAAAACAGAAAACTTCCACCCAGGGCAAATACAAAGGAAATCAGCATCTTTATGATAGTGCTTGAATTGGAATATGCTATCAATGAAACAAGAATCCCAAGCTTTGCTGAATCTATGGTACCTGCCGTAGTAGGAGACACAAATTTGTTTTGCGTAATGCTCTGCATTATAAGCCCGCTAATGCTTATCCCCATTCCAGCTACAATAATGCTTAAAAGCCTCGGTATTCTGCTTAGTAAAAGTATCCTTAACTCATCATATTCCAGATTTATTACTCCTTTAATTGACACCTCTTTGACTCCAATGAACAATGAAATCAGAGATAGTACAATTAATGCTATTAATAAATAATGTCCTTTCATGGTGCCTCCTAATGATTTTACTTGCATTCACGCTTTATATTATATATAATCTAGATTGTAATATATTGATAATGATTATCATTTTCAATATATTCAGTGTACCATTTATATTTAAAAAAATCTTAAATATATTTGGCTTTTTAGTATACATACATATATAAAAAGGGGGGTTAATAGTGAAAATTAATTCCATTTGCCAAAGAAGAATCTGTAATTATCACATCAATAAGGCCATAAAGGAAATGAATATAAACTATAACAGTTCCTTAACCTTGGAAAGCATGGCAAATCATTTGGGATTAAATAAATGCTATTTCTGTGACTTGTTCAGAAAGGAAACGGGAAAGACCTACTCACAGGTACTTAACGAAATAAGAGTTGAAAAAAGCCTGGAATTATTGTTAAACACAAATATGACCATATTGGAAATAGCCCTGGCTGTGGGATATAACAACCAGAACTATTTCAATATGGCCTTTAAGAGGATAATGGGTACTACTCCCTTAAAATATAGGAATAGAATGCTTAATGACAAGGATATTAAAGATCCTGCAGCACTTCCTTGATGGATTCAACGGCATAATCTATATCTTCCCTTGTTACGTCCTTGTTGGTTACAAAGCGTATGCTGCCTCTTTCTCCTGGATTGGTCTTTATTCCTTTTTCCAGAAGCTTATCTGCAAACTTAATAAAATCAAAGTTTTCTATTTCTACCTTGCAGAAGACCATGTTTATTTGAACCTTGTCCAAATCCACTGAGAAGCCTTCAATTTCATTTAGCCTGTTTGCCAAATACTTTGCATTATCATGGTCTTCCTTAAGCCTGCCTATCATCTTCTCCAGGGATACTATTCCGCAGGCTGCCAATACCCCTGCCTGTCTCATTCCACCTCCCAATATCTTTCTCATCTTTCTGGCTTTTTTGATGAACTCTTTTGTACCACATAGCATTGAACCTACCGGAGATGCCAGCCCCTTAGAAAGGCAGAACATAACGGAATCTGTATATTTGCATATTTCCTTTGGGTCTACATTTAGATATATAGCTGCATTAAATAGCCTGGCACCGTCCAGGTGAACAGGTATATTCCTCAAATGGGCAGTTTCATATAATTCCTTCATCTCTTCTATTGGCACTACAGTCCCATCTGATAACGCATTTTCCAGGCACAAAAGCCCTGTATCCGGATGGTGTATATCCTCAGTTCTTATTTTAGCCAATACATCTTCTTTATGAATTCTGTTGTCTTCATTATCCACAATTGCATAGCTTACACCTGATAGCCTGGCTGCTGCCCCAACTTCATGCTGAACTATATGGCTGTTGGCACCAACTATTATCTCATCTCCAAGCTTGGTATGGGTCATAATGGCCAGCTGGTTCCCCATGGTTCCTGATACCACAAACAGCGCAGCTTCCTTCCCTACCTTTTCAGCTGCAAGCTCTTCCAATCTCTTAACGGTAGGGTCATCTTCATATACATCATCTCCAACCATAGCATCATACATTGCCTGCCTCATCTCCAAAGTTGGCTGTGTTACTGTATCACTTCGCAAATCAATAAACTTCATATTCATTCCTCCATTGTTATTAATTTTTGTCAAAATATATCTTAGCCTTAAAGTTTATTTCTCCACTATCTTCGTTAATTCCTTCCATGTATATGATATTTTCATCTATCTGCGACATATCTCTGAAAAAGGATATTGTATCTCCCGGCAATGCTTCATTGCTGTAGTCAATTTCAATGGATTTAACAAAATACTTCCTATGCTCGTCAATTGTAAATGCATCCATTATGAAATCAACATATTTGGCATTGTTTAAGTGCTCATTCTGGTCAATATCGCTATATCTGACCTCTCTGGCATATACCTTGTCCAGTTTGCCGTTGGGCTTAAGCCTTCCAAGTTTGCAATATATAGCCCTTTCCTTTATTGTAGGAGGATATCCGCGGAATATGGATTCTGTTTTTCTTAGCTTTCTGGTCTTTTCATCTATTATAACCCATGTGGAAACAGCTTTAACCAGTATCTCTCCTTTTGAGTCCCTTATAAGAAAATCCCTCATGAATTCCAGCCTGTTAGGTTCCTGTGGCCATGTTTCAATAGTTATCCCTTCCTTCCAGTGAGGGTATCTTATTATATCTACCCTGGCTCTTACCAATACCCATATGACGCCCTTATCTTCCATAACAGCCCTTCCCATGCCAAGGTTTTCAGCATGTTCTCCAGCAATATCCTGAAAATACAAAAATATGGAGCTTAATTTCATTCTACCTGTGAAGTCAATATCCCTTGTATCAACCTTGTATTTTTTTGTATACAGTGGTACCGATTCCATTAAATCTCCTCCCAAGACTTTTATCTAAAACAGCTTATACTGAAATTATATCACATAATAAGAAGCAGTCTGCTTTTCAATATATCTTTATAATACTCTTTTAATACTATGTGACTACACATAATTGCTTTAACTTGACTAGCAATACAGTCTTCATTCAGGCTTTTAATCTTAAAATACATAAGGCTTCAATAAAGTATAAAAAAACGGCTTCTTTTCTAAGAAAGCCGTTCTTTAATATTTATACTTATATTTCTGCAAGGCCTTTAAATAGCTCAACTGCAGTTTCAATTATCTCATCGTTAAAGTCATATTCATAAGTATGAACTGGCGGATAGTCCATTCCATTTCCAATGTAGCAAATTGCTCCTTTTGTCTTCTTCAAATAATGCCCATAGTCTTCAGAACCACGAAAGGCTTCTGACATTTCAACTACCTTCATGCCTTTTTCCTTGGCAACTTTGCGAATCTTATCTGCGCTTTCCTTGTGGTTTGCAGTTTCAGGAAAACAATCTGTATAAGAAAAGCTTACCTTTAGGCCATATTTTTCTGCCTGAGCCTTAGCAAGGTCTTCAAGGTTCCTTTGAAGCCTGTCCATCTCTTCTTCATATAGAGCACGAATAGTTAAAAGCAGGTCTCCTTTGCTTGCACTTACTCCAAAGGCTCTTTCACCGATGTCTACCTGTACTATAGTGCAGAGAACCAAACCCTTGTTTTCTTTAGATGAAATAAAATCAGGAATAGCGTTGATTATATTTGCAATGGCATAAGCAGGGTTTTTCCCCTTCTCTGGCTCGCTGGCATGTGATGGGCTACCTTCCATATGGATTATCATTCCCTTAGATGCACAGTTTATCGTGCCATCAATTATGTTTACAGATTTAAGCTCCATTCCGCTCATATTGTGGTACGCAAATATTTCATCAATATTGTTTTCTTCAATGAACTCAACACATTGTGCTGCTCCATCACCTGTTTCCTCTGCATGCTGGAACAGGAAGAATATATTATTGTCAGAGCCATTTTGGTCAATCTCTAATGCGAATCCAGCAAGGGTTGCAGCATGCCCATCATGTCCACATTTATGTGATACTCCAGCAATTTGAGAACCATAAGGAAGGTCTATTCCTTCATCCATTGGAAGTGCATCATAGTCTGCACGGAAAGCAATGTTTTTATTTCCTTCCTTTGACCTATATATGGCATAGAACCATGACCCCTTGTCCACAATTTCAAGACTGGTATGCTCTTTCAGGAAATCAATGAGATGCTGTTTTGTCCAGGTTTCGTGATTCGATAGCTCAGGATGCTGATGTAATTCATGGCGCAATTTTATAGCCAATTCAAGATTCTTTTTATCCATTTCAATCATCCCTCTCATAATTGTATTTATTCCTTAATATGGTATGCTTATTTTATTCTCATATTAAACCCTAATTGATTTAATGTCAACAATATTTGGATAATTCAGATAAACATAAGGATATTTTGTTGACTTCCCTTTTTTTAAACCAAAACAAAAACTCCTGTAGGAATTTTTCCCTTAGGAGTATTAGACTGAATATCTATTTTATATTTCTATCGCTACCCAAAAAAACCATGCATAGCATTCCAGGACCTGTATGGGTGCCTATTATTGGTCCTACATAGTTAATCATCACATCTTTAACCTTAACTTCTTTAAGGAGCATATCCTTCAAGTATTCTGCATCCTCCAGGCAGTCTCCATGATTAATGAATATAGTTTGTTCTTCAGGGTTAATAATGTTGGCTTTCAGTAACTCCAATAAAGTTTTTATTGATTTCTTTCTTCCTCTAATCTTTTTAATTACCTCAAGCTTACCCTCGTCATCTACAATCAAGAATGGCTTAATATCAAGCAAGGTTCCTATAGCCGCACTTGCAGCTGAAAGTCTTCCACCTCTCTTCAGATGTTCCAGACTATCAACAGTAAACTGATGAAATACTTTAAGCTTGTTGTTCTCCACCCATTCTACTATCTCATCCTTGCTTTTCCCTTCTTTAAGCATTTCAGCAGCATAATATACTATTGCGCCCAGCCCGACGGAGGCGCTTTTTGAGTCTATAATAGTCAGGTCAATAGATGGATCTTCCTCCAATAAATTTCTTTTAGCCATAATTGCGTTATTAAATGTTGAACTCAAAGCAGAGGAAAACCCTATATATATTATGGAATATCCTTGTTGAGCCAATTCTTTAAAAGTGTTTTCAAATGTAAAAGTAGTTATTTGGGATGTAGTGGGCATGCTTCCATTTCTAATCCTGTCATAAAATTCTTCATATGTCACCGTTTGGCCAAAATCATCGATGTAATCATTGCCATCTAAATTATATGTAAAAGGTATAACATATACACCGCTTTCCTTAATGTAATCAGCTGAAAGGTCGCAGCTGGAATCTGTAACGATTATCGTTTTTTCATTCAATCCTGTAGTCCCCCTTTGGCATTATATATTCTACATTGTTTAGAAACTTATATGACTTCTCTCTATATATTATATATCATAAATCAAAATATAATATCTAACAATATTTTATAATATGTGTCTGTTTGACTATTCCATATCCTATTTTTGCCTCTTCTCCTCATTGGAATCCAGCTCTGAGCTTTTGAAATGGTCAATAATCAGCTTGTCCAGTTGCTGGCTTAATTTAATTACTTCATTATCAAATATCATATTTCTGGTAATTATGCTATGCAACCTTTCTCTGACTTCTTCAATTCTATCTAAAATATTTCCCCCCTTGTTGGGCTCTTTACTACCTCCTGACTTTCCTTCAATATGATATAAGAATTTCATTTTCCCCCTCCATCAAAAGCAATAATATCCCTAAAAAAATGATAAATACCTAAAACCATTTATTTCCTTTACCAACCTAAAATATGAATTTGTTTTACAACCTGAGGATTATTTTTTAAGGTGGGAATGACAGCTTTTGTAAATAAACTGCATAGTTCAAATCAGATGGGATATATTCCAAGAAGCTGCTGTTATTATAGCCTCATATCCCTTTTAAAAAAATCAAAAGTATCATATCTGATTCTTTTATTTATGATAATTATCGGGATAGTATCCTCTTACATTATCACTTATATAGCCTTCCACCTAATGTATAATCCCAATTGTTTAATACCCAATTATTTAACTCCTATTGAGTATATTATACCATTTTGTCATAAGCTACACAACGATATTATTTTCAGAATTATCAGACCAATCAAATAATAGGCTCCAACTAGTTTACCTAGGGTTGTAACTACTTTTGCCAAACCAATAAATATCTCCAAAAAAATTTACGCTTAACTTTTGCTGTAGGTATATGCTTATTTATTAATGCCCTTATTTCATCTATTGTCATATATGCATCATGTTTACCATGCCTTTCCCAGATTTCTCTTGCATGTTTATCATCTTTTTTAAGCCTGCCATTTTTTATCAGGTTCATTATAATATTAGGGAAAAAGGCACTGCCCCATATAATATAATCAGATATTGTTTTTGCCTTTACAAGGTCTAATATGATGAGCTTACCACCCTTTTTGAGTTTATCCTTTGCAAAATTTAATAACCACTCATAAGGCAAATGATGAGCTGTGGCTACTGTTACAATAACATCGAGGCTGTTGCTTTTATATTCCATATCGAGAATGTTCCCGCAAATATACTCTATGTTTTCATTCGGATGTAAAACTTTTGCTTTCTCAATCATCTTATCTGCAAGGTCAACTGCTATTACTCTTTTGGATTTTCTGGAAAGCATAAATGAGAGTTCCCCTTTGCCACAGCCAATTTCAAGGGAAGCCTCTACATTGTCCGGTATAAGTTTCATAATTTGATTATAATAACAGTTATTGTGATTCCATTTTGGATCATCAAGCTCTGCTATCTCGTTAAAATCATTTTTTACAGCATTATAATCTTCCATCATATACCTCCGCTTCAATTCTTACCTAAACCCTAATCAAAAAACATGGCTTACAAGGCTTTTATACGCCCTAATAAACCATGTTTCCTACAACATATTATGTAATCCAAACAAACTTCTTTCCTTTTTCAAATAAACTCCTTTCACAAATCCCCCTCAAACCCTTGAAAATACTGGCTTGTTATTCTCTTCCAATTTCCCATTTAATTCC
>Ga0134103_1001400_pt1 | contig 22521 bp, 10 predicted proteins | sample 14_taG_2_FD_94445 | JGI IMG/M metagenome (GOLD analysis project Ga0134103, IMG submission 94445) | Switchgrass degrading microbial communities from high solid loading bioreactors in New Hampshire, USA - 14_58_20_212_A1 metaG | ecosystem: Engineered > Bioreactor > Semi-continuous > Anaerobic >...
CTTGGCCTCCTGGGCGGTCACCGGCCTCCCGTCAACGTCTCTCAGTTCATAAGGCCTCTGCTCTTTGATTACAGCATATATCCTCATTGCGAGTCTCGAAGCGACGACGCACAACGCCTTGGTATGGGCGTGGCCCTTACTCACCATACAGCGGTAATATACCTCCGCAAGCTGGGGATCCCATCGCCTGGCTACGTCAGCGGCAAGGTACAAGGCTCGTCTCAGCCACGGAGGGCCTGCTTTTGTCATTCTAGTGCCCTTGGCCTCCCTTTGACCTGACTCCTCAACCCGAGGGGTAAACCCTGTGTAGGACAAGAAATGCTTGATCGATTTGAAGCGTCCACCGTCGCCTATCCCTGCAAGTATCGCTGGCGCAAGAGTGTCCCCTACTCCGTAAATGGTGCAGAGAAGCCTTCCAGGATCGAGGCTACAGTAGGTGCGCAGATTTCTCTTCTTGACGCTTTCCCATTGCGCCTTGAGACACTCGAGGACCTCGAAGTCCTCTTCAATGTCGACTCGCAGGTCGTCATAATCGCAGTCGGTCTCGATGTCGGCGGCGGTCTCGATACATCTCCAGATCTCGGAAAAGAGCTTCTCGCTATATCCCGCAGCTTTTCCCAGGGATCTCTCCAGCCTTGCTTTGCCGAGCTTCACAGCTTTCCGAGGGTCGAGGTACTTGGTATACAGACACTTGGCAAGCGGGGAATCGACCTCGTCCACTACCGAACTTATCCCCGGCAGAGCAATCTCCGCCTTTGCCTGTATGGTTCTCTTATAGTCCCCGATGAGCCTTGCGATCTTGGCTTCCTTCTTCGCACCCCTGCGCAGGTTATGCCACAGCGGTTCCATCGTGGACGGACGGAACAGTCCCTCCGGGTGAACGAGGGCCATCTTGGCCAGGGTGTAGGCGTCTATGGTATCTGTCTTGGCATGACGCTTGTAGAACCTCCTGAGATCGTGGGTTTTCTGTGGGGAGACGAGAAAGAACCCGTATCCCCTCGACGAGAGGTAGCTTTCCACGCTGTGCCAGATGGTGCCTGTGGGTTCGCTGATGAACATCACTTCCTCCGGCAAAGCCCCGCCGCACAGCGTTGCCACCATTTCATCCATGCTAGACCTCTCTGGTGTAAACCGCACCGGTTCGCCTACTATCTTCCCGGACTCGTCGACTGCGACCGCTTCGCTTTGTGACTTTGACCCCAGATCAAGCCCGATGTAAAGTCTCATGTTCCCCCTCCTCGTGGGCCGAGGGTCTCGCCGAGTAAGCAGCTCACACCTGTGCTTCATAAGGGCCGTGGAGGAGATGCCCAGTTTCCTGAATCGAGCCTGGCCTCTTACCGGCGAGTTTACACTCCCACCCGTTGGGCCTCCCCGATCACCAAGGATCCCAATGAATTCGACTGCGAATCCCTCTGACCCAGTAAGAAGGTTGGCCCTCCCACCGGGCATCTCCTCCTGGTTCCAAGATACAGGTGAATTCCGTGATTGTGCCGTGGGTGAATTCCTTGACGTTTTTACGTCTCAGATGGGTGAATTACTTGATTGTCGACAACACCGAAGTCTGTAGCCTTAGACGTGTTCATAAGGATGAACACGAGCTCAGTGGCACTGTCGGCATTTGATATCGTGGTGGCTCAAGTCGAAGAAGCAACCGGGCAGTCACTCCACGACCTTGTCAGCGAGCTGAAGGCCTATGCTCCTACAGTTAGCGAGTATGCGGACCCAGCTGACCTAATTATGAGCGTGGCTGCGCTGCGTCAGGATCACACGCCGACTCAAGCTAGCTATCAGCGGCTTGAGGTGAAAGACTTGGTGAGCGAGTGGGACCGAGTCGTTGAGGGCATCAGGTGGGCGATAGAGTTCCTTGAGACTGAGGCAGTCTTTGACGGCCAGCGGCTGCCAACAGGAGCAGTCATACCCGTGCTAGCCGCTTTGTACGATGTAGTGCCAGAGTCACTCGATGCGCTTGGGAACGCAAGGACTCTCCTTCGCAAGTATCTGTGGCGAGCCTTTCTCACGCGGCGCTATGAGAATTCCGCGGCTACTCGTTCACTGCAGGACTTGCGAGGCCTGCGTGCCGTGCTCCGAGATGGCCAATCGGAGAACAACGTGCCGATCTTCGATGAGTCCGAGTCCCCCCTTCCTTCGCCAGAGGAACTCAAGCGGGCCGGCTGGCCAAAAGCGAAGGACATCCTTGCCCGTGGGATCCTGGCCGTTGCGATCAGGATGGGAGCACCCGATCTTGCAGACGGAGCTCCCGCGTCACGGCAGCACCTAGCCAAGCGGGAATACCACCACCTCTTCCCGCATGCCTTGCTCACCGAGGAAGGCGGGTTGTCCAGCCAGGAGAGCTATCGAGCCCTCAACTGTGCGTTGTTTACGTGGAATACAAACCGGAACATCTCGGCGAAAGAGCCGCTGCAGTACCTGAGGGAGAGGACAGAACGGAGCGCTCTTGGAGAAGCCGAAGTGCGTTTGCGCCTTTCCAAGCACTTGATTCCGTTCGACGCTCTTGCCGTGGGCGGGTACGAGCAGCTGACTGACAAAGCGCAGAGGGCGCGTCGTATCAGGGAGGACTATGAGCATTTCTTGGATGAGCGAGCTCAAATGCTCATTACCCCCATTCGAACGCTATGCGATGGTCAGACGCTGTAGGCCCTCTCAGGTGTTTGTTTGCCATGCCATCGATCGAATGCGCAGGTCTGAGCAGGCTCACTGGTGATGGCGTGTGCCCTGGCCAGACCAGGTGTGCAAGCCTCTTGGCTTCATGCGAGACATGGTGAGGCCGCGTCTACCTCCACTGTCTTGGGGTCGATGCGGGTGGTTCACGCGATCAGTCTCACGAGCGACACCAACTGGCAGTCCTGGGGACTGACGTCTCGAGGACTGCCGACATCGCTCCTTTGGCAAGCCGCCTTCTAACCACCTCGAGTTCCACTCCCCGGTCTTTTCTCATTGTCGTCCCACCTGTCCTCAGGCCCCATAGCTCATTCCTGGTGCTTCAACCAGTCCTTGGGGGCGTGAACGGACGCACCCTTGTCCACGGACTTACCGTGTTCCGCCAGTGTGCTAGCAAGCTAGCTCATGAGCCGCTTGGCGGCCTTGCATTCTGGCTGCAGCTCTGGAAACCACTTCCGAACTACCTTTTCGGTGGCCCTGCCGTCCTTGTCGCGCCCCCGGTCATAGGAGACACCGCACATGCCCTCATACCCAACGACCTTGCTGGGGCCGAGGCATCGAGTTCGGGAGCGTAGTACCAGTGGTGACACTTCGACAGGCACGTGATCCCGGGGCGCCGGAGACCTCCGAAGTCTGGCGGTCATGACTTCCGCGATGCCACGAACCCAACGATCCCCCACCGTACGGACGGCCTGCGGTGGGCTTCGCGTGCGTGCTGGACGTTTGACCGGCCGCTCCAACCTTTTCCTCCACGCTCCCGCCCCAGTCTGATCCGCAGGAGCGGCTCTTCGTCACTTCCCATGGCCCTCAGTTCAGTCCCAGCCCCTTCAGCGCCGCGGTCATCGGGTCGCCGTAGAAGATGGGGTCCACACGCTCCACGATGTCCGCCGAGACGTCGAGGAAATTGCGCTTGTTCTCTATCGGAATGAGGGCCCGCCGCGCACCATTGTCCATGCCGACCTGAAGTGGCTCTGCGAGGCTGCTCAGCGGCTTTATGTTCCCCTGTATACTTAGGTCGCCGAGAACAAGCAGTGCAGGCAGCACAGGGCGCTTCTTGATAGCCGAGTAGATGGCCACTACCAGCGCGACACCCGCGTCGCACGGGGTGCCGTTGGCCAAGAGGTCAATGGCCTCGACATGGAAGTCGGACGTGTCGAGCACCTGGGCGATCCCCATAGGAACCTTGTGGCCCTGCAGATAGGCGAAAGCCCTGTGAATGGACTCCTTCATCGTCCCCTCCGCCCCTCCGGCGATCTTGAGTTTCCCTGTTCCCGCAGACATTCCGACCTCTATCCGGTAGAGTCCCACCCTGCCGGACCCATCCACCGACCCAGTGTAGACCGACCCGGGGGCCAGGGGATCCTGTGATATCAAGTCCCGGCCGCCTTCCTCCGGTACTCCCACGTAGCGCTCATCGCGGGTTTCGTTGTCAATGTACGAAAACGAAGTCTGGTGGTACTCGAAGGAGCCCATCTTCTTCAGCTGTTCCTTGACCCGCCGTCGCCCCTCCATCGCGAGGGCGAGCAGCTCGGCAAGCTCATCGCGGCTCACGGTCCCGTCTGGGTACAGCAGCTTTACTAGGCCAGACACGGTCTTTCGCACGGCTTTGACATCGCGCGCATTGAGGTGAGATCCCATGGAGAAGTACCTGTCGATCGTCTCCGTGAAGGTCTGCTTTCTGAGTTCCCGCAATGCCTCGGCGAGGTAGTCTACGATGAATCCGTAGTGGTCGGTGAAGAAGTCGTTCCGCATCTTGGGCACTTCCCAGCCGGGAATGTAGAAGTGGAGTCTGTCAAGAAACGCCATATCCTCGCGGACCACATCCGGCATCGGTGCAAACAGATGGGATGACCTCACCAGAACCTCCACGGGTTGATCGATGTTGCCGAACATCGCGATGGACGCGTGGCCCGAAAGGGCCTCCCTGCCTCGGGCAAAGGTCCCCGACTCGCAGTAGGTCTTTAGGGTGGTCACGACCTCCTTAGGCATCTTCTGAAGGTCCGCGACCTCATCGAACGCCACCGCATCCCATAGGCCCACTAGGCCTATCTTGCCGGTGCCAATGTTATAGAACAGGTTCGCCACGGTGGTCGGGCCGGTAAGCAGTATCACGTATGGCGAGAGCTCCTGGTACGCGTAAGACTTCCCAGTGCTTCGCGGGCCAAGCTCCACAAGGTTGTAATTGTGCTCGCAGAGAGGAATCAACCTCACCAGGAAAAGGAGCTTCAGCCTGCGGTCAAACTTGGAAGGCTCCATGCCCATGCTCCGGATGAGCAGGTCAAGCCATTCGTCCGCGGTGAACTCGCGGCGGGACCTGCAGTACTCGTCTAGGTCAAACGTAGCAATCTGGATCGGTTTTATGTCATCGATCCAAAACGGGCTACGCTTGCCCTTTGCCTCCTCATCGTACTCGTGCCGCATGTCAACCTGCGCCCAAACCCCTTCCACAAGCAGCCGGTCGTACTGGCGGATGAAGCGATCGGGCACGTGGATGTATTTGTGGCCGAAATTGACGAGTTCGGCCCAGTACTTGTCGTCGTCCGCAAGGTACCGCACCTTGACCTTGTCAATGAAAGTGTGACGGCCCTTCTCGCGGACCAGCGACTGGGCCTTGTTGGACTCGTCCGGCCGGATGAGGTTCTCGGCTATGGTGGCGTCCACGAGCTTCAGGCCCATCTCGATCACAATTGGGTCTTCGCTCGCGCAGTACTTGCCCAAAAGGTACTCGAGGACATAGACGGGCACGTTCGCACCGACCTTCACCTTCCGCACGAGGTCCTTGCGCACGACCTTTCCCGCTAACACGTCGGTTGCTTTCCTGTCCAGGTAATCAAGATCCGGCACGTGTAACCATCCTCCACTGCTCATGGTGCGCCCACCGCACCGCATCAACTCTCCTGGATATGACCGAGTGCGCAGCGGCCTTCCGGGCTGTTCGCTGGCTCGTCCGCGCCGGCGCGCACGGCGCACCCATTATCGCGTCATATCGTGATCGCCACCTCGACGTCGTCGAGGCGAGCAAGCTCCGATCTCGTATCTGCGTCAAGAAGGTGAATCGTCACTTTCCCCGCGGGAGGCTCTTGCGTGAGCATGAGTGCCACTGTGTTGGTTTCGATCGCTCGTCCTTCGCCATGACCGGCCATCCGGATGCCGATAGTACCGGTGGATTCGTCGAAGCCATAGGACGCTGAAACCGGCCTGGAGAGGATCTTGGTCCCAGAACGAATCTCCACGCGTACCCTCGGCAGGTTCTCCTCGAATAGCGCCGTGACTTGCCCCTGGACCTGCACTGAGAAGAACCTCGTGCTTATTCTCCTGCTCCCGGGCACGAGCTTCCACTGGATCGCCGACTGTGGCTCCAGTTTGGCTAGCTTTTTCGGGACGAGGACCATAACCGGGACTATCAGCTCCTCAAGTGAAAGCCCGCCGTGGAAATACGCTTCTCCTCCGCCCTGGACCCTGAACACGCCGAAACCGAGCGGCACAGCAAGCTCGAGGTCTCCCCCCAAGCCGAAGTCGGTTGCCCGGGCACGCACGAACCCGGGAGCCGTGCTTCCTCCCCTTCCCACCCACACTCTGCGGTGGAGGTCAAGAGTCTCCCCTCCCGGAGGGTCTATCTTCATGTCGCTCGTGGTCTGCTCCCCAAAGAGGTAACCGTGGTCTGCAACGATGACGATGGTGTCGATCCCAAGTCGGGCGAGCGAGCGGCAGGCCCGCGCCAGGTGATACGGTATCTCGTCCACTATGCTCCTCGCCACGGCGACGGTGCCCTTCTCGCAAAGCACATCGATATCCTGTGACGTGACCACGACCAGCTTCGACGCCTGTATCACGTCCCGAAGCTTCTTCCCAGGGCGAGGAAGGAGGTCATCGAGTTTGGCATCGCAGACCAGGACACCCGCCGTGCTCGCCAGGAACTTCACCCGCGATGCGCGGTCAGCAAGAACGGACCCATCAATGGAAAGCGCAACCTTCCCCTTGTCGAGCGGGACAATGGCCGCACTCTCCTCGGCACGCGGCAGGAGGGCCGCCATGCCGATCTCGGTTATCGTGGGCACAGCAGCCACAGCGGGCTCGAGCTCCACACTGAAGTCCGCCGCAAGCCCGGAGGCAAGTTCCCGAGCGGTCTCGAATCTAAAAGCATCCACAAGGATGTACGCTACCCTTCCCTGCTCCACCGCCGGTGCCACCTTTTTCGCATATACCTCGACCTGGCGCAACAGGCCCGGCAGTCTGCATTTGGCCGCCCGAAGGGCACCTACGAATCTCTGCGCGAGTTCGTCTCCGACTCTGACATAGCGTTCGCGCGCCCGAAAGACCAGTCTCTCGAGCGTCTCGATGGACTCGTCTGACTCCGAGTCGAGATCAAGATAGTGCCGCTCCATGTGGCGGTGATACGTATCTAGAAGGCACCAGGGACGTTCACCGCTAGCGTACAAACGAACAAACTCGGCCGCCGTTGGCGCGTTGGTCTTCAGCTCCCCTTCTATGCGATCCGCTTCCAGAAGCAACTGGCCTGCCAGCTCAATGAGAGCCCATCGGGCCAGGATCTTTGCATCGCGTTTGGCCCAGAAGCCCGACCGTCGTCGCCCGGCGAGGTCCACCAGAGCCTGGCGCGGCTCCACAAGAAGCTCCCTCTCAACCGCTTCCTGGAGAGCCTGTTCACCGGCACGGAAGGTCTCCCTTGATGCCAGCTGTTCGATTGTGAACGAAACTCCAGGGACCAGGAGCTTGTCCTGGGTGTCGTCGGCCCAGGTCACGTAGGTATCCAGCGCATCAGTGCGCGAGCGCCACATCCTCGCCACCTCGACGCACGCTTGCCGGACGGGGCCCTGCTGCGGGACAGCGACCGTGGAGAAGGCTTGTGGCACGTCTTCGCCAAGCCCCGTTATGAACTCGGTGGACAGTATGTGACGGGCAAGGCGACCACGGTAGCTACCAAGGCTGGCACCGGCTGCGTGTTCGACCCCGAAGGCTTGACCGAGGAAGGAGCTGAGTTCCTGCAGAGCTTTCTTCTCGGTAATGGCTTTGTCGAGCGCGCCCCCGTCTTCCTCGCGGAGGAATGCGAGCGCCACCTCCCTGGGATCCCCCGTCCCAAACAGCACTGAGATGACACCCTTCCCGCCTCCTCCGCTCGCGAGACTGTCCAGGTCTGCCAGAGACAACTGGCCCGCCTCCACCTGCTTCTCGATGGAAGCCGCGGCCTCGTCCCCCAGGACCGACTTCAGCGCATTGCGGGCGATGAGCGACAGCCTCGTGTTGCGCTGCCATGGATTCTCGCCCGGCTTCATCACCACGCCAGCCGCAATTAGCTCGGCCAGGGCATTATGAGACCCTTCCTCGGCCATGGGCACGTACACTAGCAGCCTGGGCGGCTCCTCGCCCTCCAGGAAGGGGTCGACCTCGCGCCTCAAGGCAAAGAAGGACCCCTCATAGCACGCTACACGTGTGCTCGGCAAATCGAGGCTTCTGGCCACCTCGGCATAGTGCTTTTCGGGGTCAAACCAGACCACGATCCGGCAGGCCTCCACCTGCTTTGCAAGAAGGTTCTTGAGGTACTCGCTAACCGCGCTCATGACCGCTTCCGCCCTCTTCCCGCCTCTTGAAGTGCTTGCTGATAGAGGACCACCCGTACTCGCCGCTGGAAAGCTCAGCCCAGTATCTCTTCGCCTCCGCCCATGGGACCAGCTCCCACAGAGGGGCGATGTTCAGGACGACGCCGTCGTTCAAATCAGGGTCGAACCGGTCGGGCTCCACATAGAACCGGGCGGCTCTCTCCAGCTTCTCGCGAAAGTCGACAAGCTCGGCAAGGAAGCTCTCCTGCTTTTCGAGCTCCCTGTCGAGGCGCCTTCGCTCAGCCCCGGCCCCGGCGGCGTCGCGGCCTTTCCGAACCTCCGCAAGGAGGTTTTCCTGCAGCTGTATCCTGGGCCGGACATAGTGCTCCACGGCCTTGAAAAGGATGTCCCGGTCAAGGCGAGGATAGTAAAGCCATACTGCGTAATTGCGCCGGGCCGATTGCAGGAGCCAATAAATGGGAGCCTTGCGCCGGCTCTTCGAGTAGCGCCTTATGTGGTCCTCGAAGAAACCTCCCTTCCCCGGCCTGCGGAAGTAATCCCGGAGATCCCGGACGCCGAGGATATCGGAGGCCTCACGCTCGATGGCTTCGGCCCTGTCTTCCCAAAGGAGGTGGAGGACCTCGCGGACCTTGCGGACGACATCGTCTTCGGAGAACTCATCGTCCACGAGTATGCCGTCTCTGTCGACTGCGATGGGGTAGCCCTGCGGCGGAGGGTCTTCGGAGAGCATGCCAGGGCTGTAAATAGGCAGCGGATCGAAGGGATCCCCGAGCTCAGGCACGGGCCTCTCGCCGGTGGCGAGGCGCACGTCGAACCTGCCGAAGGCCACGCCGACGCACCAGGAGAGGAGGGCCCGGACCTCAGCTGCGATGTCCGCCGGGGCGGCCGCGACTTCGGCGCCGTCTTCCTCGTCGTCGCCAGTGTCTTCCTGGTTTTGCTCTGGCGAGCGGCGGAGCTCCTCCTCGACTGCTTTCCTGTCTTCCTCGGTAAAACCATAGAGCTCGAAGGCCAGGTCATCCACCTGACGCTGGTGCTCCGCGAATCCGCGGTCCATGTCTTGCTTGCGCCGGCTCCAGGCTGCGAACCGCTCGGCAAGCGAAGGGCCACCAGCTTGCAGCAGAGCCGGCAGAGTAAATACGTGCGTCGTCTCGTCGGCTGTATCGACAGACCGTCTAAGAAGAAAACACGTCGTAGCCGGGCGCTCGATGTCGGCCGAAAAGTGTGTGGGTACAGGGGTGCGCTGCACGGCGCCAACTTCAAAGGAGCCAAATGCCACTAGAAGAGACAGTAGGCCCTCAAATGCCCTGCTATTGACCAAACCTAGGACCGGCATCAGATGCTCAGGCGGTAGAAAAGCCATGGGACCCTTGTCGGCAAAGATGCAGCTTGTCGGGCAAACACGCATGTTCAGCCCCGATTGTGTTCTCCTCGGCCACGTCAGCCCCGGGCGGAAGTAGAAATCCGTGTTCTTGGCAACCCATTCCCACTTGCCATCCAGGTACTCGTAACGTGTACAGATCCAGTCCTTTATCTCCTCCCCGTCCCTCTCCCAGTTGACCACAAGGTGCACGTCGGCATAGTAGGGCGAATACGCGCCGCCCTTGGCGAAGGGCACCCAGCGCTTGCCGGCCATCGTCTCCTCCCTGCTTCGGGCCTCGCTTTCCCGCGGCACCTCCCACCAGGCCCGCACGAACCGGAAGTCGTCCGCCGTCGCAAGGCCCTGCTTGACGGTCCGCCCCTCCCCCTCAAACAGCGGAAGCTCCACGAAGAGCCGCCTGATGCGCTCGCTCACCCAGTAGCACAGGGGGCTGCCCGGCACGTGCGAAAAGGAAGCGGGGCTTACTGTAAACCGCCGGGTGTCGCCGGGATTCCGGGCCGCTTCGAGCAGTGCCGTGGCCTTGTCCTCATCTCTGAGGGCACGGATAAAGACCGCAGAACCGCCCGAGCCCCTGCTGGAGAGGATATAGGCCGCGGTCTCCACCATGGCATCTAGAACGCCGTAGCCCAGATCCGCGAAGACCTCCAGCGCGCCTTCCTTGAGGACCACCTGCTGCCGCCACTCGGTGCTCGATGACAGGAAGAACGGGGTCCTGGTGGTGATGGCCCCCAGCCTTCCGCCGGGCTCGCACTTGGCTAGCCACCGCTCCACAAAGGTACACGCGAGGTCATGCCCGCTGTGGGGAAAACGATCCGCTATGTAGCCCTTTGCGCCCTTCGCGGGTTCACCGAAAGGCGGATTCATCAGTACGACGTCGAACTTCTTGCGGCTCATATCAACAAAGGCAAAGCCCTGAACCGCATCGTCCGCGAAAAGCCTGCGCACGAAGGCCCTGCCGTTGGCCGCGTGCTCCGCATAGGCACGCAGGGCTTCGACTAGGCGCCCCTCTGCATCCTTCCAGAATACGTCACCGGCGACGCTCAATCCGTCGAACAACTCAAGTTGCCCAATTTCCTTCCGCCTTTCCTCGGGGAAAAGCGAGAGCTGTTCCTCCCGGGGGCGGGCAAGCCACTGCTTGTGGGCTTCAGAGATGGCGTCCCTGATCTCCTCCTCGATCTTGAGAAGCGACCCGGCCTCGCCGGCAAGCTTCATCTTCTCGAACACCCTTTTCGCTAGCTGCCCCAGCAGCTTGGGCTGCAGCTGGGCGACAAACTCTGCCAGGAGGTCCTCCTCCCCCGGCATCGGCTCCGCACGGACTATGTTGGATCTCCGTATCACCGGCCGGTCGTCCTTTCGAAGGCCCATCTCTTGGTACGCCCTCTGCGCCCTCATCCACAAGGCGAACGCGGTTATCTGCACGGAGCGCCTATCGATGTCTATCCCGTGAAGGTTGTGCTCCAGGATCAGCGCGGGAACGGACCGCTTGAATCCATCCAGGTCCGGGTAGTCCTGCCGAAGCGTCCTTCCCGTGACGCTGAAGGCGGGAGTCTCGTCATCTTCATAGGCCTCCTCGTATATGACCTCGAGAAGGTCAAAACAGTACAACAGGAAGTGCCCGCTCCCGCAGGCCGGGTCGATGATGCGGATATCGCGCGGGTCTTTCTTCCTTCGGGGGTTCTTGTCGCAGCCCGCGGGGCACGCATCGCCGGAAGGCTTCACGAGGTACGTGCAGGTCTCCACCAACTTCGTCCTTCCCCCACGCATCTCGTACCATATCCGGCCCAAGGTGTTGTCCACGAGAAACCTCACCACGTAGCGCGGAGTGTAGAACTGGTTGCGGAACGCAAGCTCGTAGGAGTTGCGAGGAGCCTGGCTTTCCTTGTGCGCTTTCTTCCTGAGCTCTTGGGGGGTGAAATACTGGTAGACCCAGCCGATGGTCTCATCCTCAGCCCATATCCCCGCGAGCTTCGGGTCGTTGAGCAGCTCCAGCACTTCAAGCAACACCCGGTGTGGTGGGAACAGCCTGTGTGCCGGGTCGTTCCGCGAAAAGAGCGCCCCAACCTCTCCATCCAGAGTGGCCGAAAGCCAGCGGAGGAAGTGTCGATACGCCACGTCCTCCCGCCCCTCGAGCCAATTCCTCTCGTCATCGGGGTTCTCCGCAAGGTAGAACTTGAACCCATTGGAGCTCGTGCCGCGGCCCACGGCCTCGCGGATGACCTTGCGCTCCTCCAGCATCTTGAAGGCACACAGCCGGTTCAGGTGGGTGAACGCCGCCTCCCTGACAAGCTCGGCCACCGCAGACCTGGGGTCGAACCCCGCAGCTCTTTTGTGTTCGAGGCTGGAGACCACTTCGTGCCGGTAGCTCCGGTCCTCGGGCGACAGGTGGCTCATTCGGGCCTCATCTTCGATGGTCCCATCCCGGTGGATGCCGAACTGGCCCTCGAGCACATCGAAGATGGATGCTTCCAAGAGCTGCCGGCAGCGTGTAACCGTGTTCCGCAGGAGGTTGCTCTGCGCTTTGTCCATCCCGATTCACTCCAGTATGATCGTAAAGCCCTCCGCGACCAGCTTGTGGAGCTCCTCGCGCAGCTCATCGACGGCTTCATCTACGGACTCCTCGTGCTCGATGGCAGGCGGGAAGAAATCGGCCAGACGAACCCGCTTCGTGGCCTTCTGTGGCGCAGCAAGCTCCCGAAGCCTCCTGAGGGTCTCAGCCTTGAAGCCCGGAAGCCCGGCCAAATCCGCTTCCATCTCGCTTACCGTCGCTCTACAGGCGGCGCAGACCGTGGACGCATCCCCCAGATCGAGGCTGCTGCACGCCCTCGAGACAAGCGGAACCAGAATCGTATTCCTCATGTCCTCGCCAAGCTGCGCCCATTCCGGACATCCCCTAATGTCTTCGATGGCAGCCCCAAATGCCGATGCCCGGTCCGCGTGCCACTGCCCGTAAAGGGCATGGTACGCCGAGACGATCTCCGCTGTCTTCTCCTTGATGGTCGTCAGGCTATCGTAGAAGTCTTCAGCCGCAATGAGCTGCTCAAGCTCGCCCGCACATGCCTCGAGCCTATCGTTCTCGCCCCGGGCGCTCAACACCGGCCACATGTCCCGGACGGCCCGGCGCGCCGCGGCCACAATCCCGGCAGCGCCCTTGTCGAGCGCCTTGCGGATCCGCTGCACACTTTCACGGGCTTCCTTGAACGATTTCCCCTCGCGGGCGAGCGCCAACACGCAGTCTTCGGACGTGCCTTCCAAAATGCCGTTCAGGGTGACCTTGTATTGCGCGATGACGTCGGCCACGGGGAGCCGGTTCGTCTTGACCAAAGCCTCCACCTCAAGGAGCTTCTCCTTCTCCTCCTGCGCCAGGTTCTTCAAGGCTCCCGCAATGGCTTCCCTCTCGACGTCCACCTCGGTGCCGGTAATGGCCTCATAACACCTAGCTGCCTCGGTCAGGGTCTTGATATCGACCGGCCGGGACGGCGCAAAGGACGCTGCCTTGAAGGCTGCGTTGTTCGTCAGGGCCACCCGTGCTTGGAAGTCCTGGTGGCTGACATAGCGGCGTCCTTCATATACAACCTCGATCGCGCCAGCCCGCAGGAGCACCGCCAGGACCAACCTCAGGAGGTCCCTTTCCCACCCATACCCGGGCCCCTGGAAATGATCCTCGAGAGTCTTGCCGGTGACCTTTTCGCCGTAGGAATGCACGTACTTTACGTAGTTCAGGACCTCCGCTGCAACGTCGGCAGCGGTGTTGAGGACAAACTTGGCACCCTCCCTCACTACGAGGCCGAGCCCGCTGCCGCCCTCGTAGAACACCTGAGGGAGCCCGTCGAGGTTCGCGGCTCTGAGCACCTGTTCAGCTTCATCACCCTTGAGCGGACGCGCTCCCATCTCGAGCTTGGGATAAAGCTCGGGGATGACGGCGTCCAAGAACACCTTGAGGGCCTCTCCCGCCGTCTTGCCGAGGGCCGAACCATCCTTGGCGACGCCCCGGAAAACGCCAGTCCCGCTCAGGAAAGCTTCTCCCATCTTGGCCTTGAGGCGCGAAAAGCAGTTCGAGACCTCACCCTTCTCATTGGCAAGGCAGTCGAGTTCCACCTGGGTGATCTTGCCTTTCGCCCGGAGCCCCTCATACTTCTTCACCATCTCCCTCGAGGCAAAGAGGTTCCTTATGAGATCGTGTATCTCGTCGGTGAGCGCCATCACCCAGTAGGCCTCATTCCTATTGACCTCGGCACGGCTCTCGTCGCGGACGCTACTCACCAACTCAGAGTACTGTGAGACCTCGTCGGCAACGCGTACGTTGAGGGTTATGTGGCCGTCGTCCCCGACGCGCATCCCATCGACAGACAGGCCGATCTTGAAGTTGCGTAGGTCCTTGAACCGGTAGATCCTGAACTTCGGATCGCTAAAGACCTCTGCCAGGATCTCGCGCTTTATGCTGTTGCGCTCAGCTAGCTTGGGGTCGAGATAGCCTCCCTTCTCCGTCTCCCAATTCTTCTCCTGAGCCGTTTGGAGCTTGTACCCTTCATCGGTGTTGCGCATGAACTTAGCCTGCACGAGACGGGCAAGCGCGCTCTGCACCTCGTGGAGAGGCGCGGGTCTCCCGACCTCGTCCAGAAGGAGCGCGGCGATATTCTGCTCGGTCCGCGGAAGGTCGCGAACATACTCCAGCAAGCAAACGGCTTTGGCGACTCGCGCAGCCCACCCATTGTCATCGGGGTCGTTCTTGAACCGCTCAATTATGTCACTTATATCCTTCCGCCTTTCGTCGGAAAGGTTCCCCTCCACCAACTCGAAAACCAGGTCGAGGGGAACGAGGCTGCCGACGGGGCGGTCCGCCATCCGGGTTCTATCCGACACGAGCATCTCGTACGCCTGCTTGATGATGGTCCGGTTGCTGCCGCCGTGCTGCCTGGGCGCACCAGGCTGGAGGCGTATGCCGGACATGATGTCGATGGAGAGCTCCACCACGTGGGGGAGGTACGGATAGAACTGGATGAAGTCCTCCTCGCTAACCTCGCTGCGCCTCGCAGTCCTCTCAAGCCTGCAGGCAGAGCTCAAGATCCCTGCCGTCTTGCGGTAGAGGTCCTGCAGAATCGGGTACGCCGTCTCCTTCTTGGCCAGTACCCTTTTCGTGGCTACCTCTCTGATGTCGGCAGGAGCAAGGTCGATCCTGTACTTGAACCGATCCTGCAGCCTTGCGAGCTCGACCCGCTTCGAGTCGATGGCAGCTACCACCTCGTCCAGTTTCTCCTGGGACGTCACGACGACCCAAACGGGCGCAACCGCCTTTCCTGACTTGACCCGGTTCTTGCTCTCCTTGCCGAGTTGCTCTATGAGAACCCGCAGGTCGTCGATCCTGTCCTCGCTTCGGGCCACGAACTGCCCGACCTCGTCGATGATGAAGACAACGGCCTTGCCCGGCCTCCGGCGCGAGGTAAGCTCGAATACGCGCTCCACAAATCTGGCCACCGTGATGTCGGCCTGCTTGGTCGCGAGGGATCTCGCCCAGGACTCGGGCTCCGGATATGTGGCCGGATCCATTTCATGGAGGGCTGCGCTTGCCCTGGATATCTTCTGGGCGCCCTTCCGGATCATGCGCCACGGCTGGCCGAAGCGCTGCTCAACATGGCGCGTGAACTCCTCGAGCCTGCCCTCCGCCTCGAGTTCGATCTCCAGCTCAGCGATGTCGAAATCCTCGGCGTAGTCCAACTCCCGCAGGAGCACGGTGTACATGATCTCGGTCATCCGCTCGGTGCCCTTCCTCACCGCCCTATCCCGGGACACGTCGAACATGACCACTTCGGTGGGGATCCGAGCGTTTATGAAATGAATGAGATCCCCGACGTGTTCGTCCGCGACCTGACGCCGGAACAATTCGGCGGCGCTATGCCCCAGCACGTTGCGGTTTGCCAGGACATAGCCAAGGTTCTTGGCGAACGAGGACTTGCCTGAGCCGAAGAAGCCAGATATCCAGACGCCGATGCCCTCATGGGGATCAGCCGGGGCCTCTGCGATGGCGCTCAGGATCTCCTTGTACTGGCTTCGAATGCGGTCGGTCACAACGTACTCGGTGATTTCCCGGTATGTAGACTCCTCATCATGCTGGTCAACCTTGATTATCTCCTCGATCTTCTGGTTTAGGTCCCGAGCCAGAAGGTCTCGTATCTTCGCCATGCCGCCCACTCCACTCATCCCCTCAAGACCATAGTGGCTCAATATACCTTCACCCGGTAACTACTCGACGCCTCCCGCTGCCTGATTCCCATGAACCGAAGGCCCGCGACGCCCTCGAGGCTCCCGGGGTAGAAGAGGACCGTCGGGACTTCGGCACGACCGTGCATTTCGTCCAAGAGCCGCGACAATGGGTAGAGCGAGGGGGCCATCGCCGCCGCCCTCACCAGGAAAACCACGTGCGTGCGGGGGTCGAGACCTGCAACGCGTTCCGCCACGAGGTCTGAGAGCGGGCGCCAGTCGGGATCCGAAAGATAGCAGTTGACCTGTTCCTCGGCTGCTTCAAAGCCCCGCTCCTTTTCGAGAGCCACCACTGCATCGATGCCCTCAGCAGCCTCGATTGCCTGCCAGAGGAGCTCGGCCATGGATACGGTGATGACCTTCTTTCCCGCGTTCTCAAGCCGTGCGGCAAGCAAACGCGCCTCACGCCGCACTTGCCACTCGTCGCGCGGATCATAGTGCAGGATGGCGAACGGAAAGTCACGATAAACGCTGATCCTAGGAGGCTCCGCCAAGAGGTCGCTCTCGAGCAGAGCGATTCTGTCTTTCAGTGAGAGCATAGGCATACTCCTCAGGGCTTTGTTGGGCAAACTCTATACGGATCGCCGTGCCGGCCGCGTGGTATTCGAGGAGCCTCTCCTGGTGGGCCTCGATGAAGAGGCGCTCCACCCCCTCAGACTGCAGAAAAAAGAGGCCCCATGCCGGGTGCCCGAGCAGGTCAGCCGAAGGCACGCCGGTGCGCTTGAGCTCAAACGCGATGAACGCGAAGGCCTTAGTAGGCAGGTAGACCGAGGAGATGACCTTTTTCCTGATTCCGTGGAGAATCCCGAAATCCCGTAAGGTAGTAAGGACCCCATGTGCCACTCGCTCGACGGTGCCCGCTGACCACTTGCCATAGGTCTTCCCCTCTTCGACCCAGTGCGAAAGGACCCGGCACAGATCCTGGACAGTGATCTCGGCATACCCTGCATCCCTCATGGGGCGCAGCACTTCCGTAACTACGTCGTGCAAAAGCCGATCCGCCTTTGCCGAGAAGAAGTAGAGGATGGGCACGAGCGCCTCGTAGGGGAATCCACCCTTCACAAGGCAGACCAGCGAGCGGGCGACTGCCGGGTCCGCAAGATAGCGCTCTCTGAAGATCTGCAGTATGTCCTCAACCCGAGAGCGAGACGCCTTGCCGAAGATGTTCTCCTCCCGCGCTCGGCGGAGATTCGCGTCTACTGAGAGAGACTCATCCCAACATGAGAGCAGTGTCATGGTGTCGGCGATTAGGGCAGATGCCTTGATAATACGGGATGAGTAGACCTGCTGAACACAGGCCGCAGGAGCGAGAGTCCTTTCCACAGGCACACCCTCCTCGACAGGACGCTGACGTCACATCGCTCGCGCGGGAGTTGGGCAAGGGCTAATCCCGCGTGCCCCGGGGACGCGCTCTCGTGTAGCATTCGACATCCTCGACGCTTATCCTACTTCCTTGGTGCCCGTGGCAGCGCCAAGTGACAGTCATGAACCCGCTCGCCCACACCGCCTACGCGACGTCAGGACCCTGCGGCGGGGCTCCTCCACCCATGCCCACTAGACGCCTGGCCAGCCAGTCCAAGCCTGGCACAGGGCGGAGCAGGCAGCACGTTGGTAGAATACCGGGGGAGTCTGACAGAAGACCAAACAAAGTGTACCCGTTCGACCTGCACATGCAGGAAACCAGTCTTTGATGTCAAATTCCAAGTATTCTGGAATGGTAACATAAGCCTATGGTGAAATTGAGCCGCACCCAGCACAGGTGAGACGCGCCGGAATCTAGCACCGTGCGCGAGCGTTGTTGCGTGGTGTGTGCGAGTCAGGCTTTCTAGGAGGGGTCTGATGACAACCTGGTCGGACCATGTCGTTAAGGTTGGCAACGACATGAGACAGCTAGACAGGGCGCCAGACAAGCTTGAGGACTATCGCAGAGAGATCGAGCCGTGGCTCACGGCGGTCATCCAAAGCGAGAACTTGGCACTGTTGGTCGGAAGCGGACTGACCACTGCTGTGTGCCGCGCTGCTTCAGTCAAGGCAGCACAGATGGCGGCAGTCGCGTTCGGGTGCAAGTATGAAGACAGGGTATACGAAGCCGCGGCTGAGTCGGCGATGCGCATGGGACGCGGAGAACCAAACCTTGAAGACCAGATCCGTTCGGCTCTCGAGCTCATTCAAGGATTTCGCATACTGCGGCGTAAGCTAGCAAACCGCTGGGAAGACGCGCTGAATCGGGTTCTCCTTAACCTCGTACAGTCCGTGCTTGCATCGGAGCGAGCTTTCTTGACATCGGTCACCTCAGGTAGCAACGATGGACGTAGAGCACGTATGTTGCTAGTTTCGTTCCTTCTGAGTTTTGCCAGTAGAGCAGCTACCCGCGAGCGACTGAGGTTGTTTACTACCAACTACGACCGGTTCATCGAGTACGCATGCGACGAAGCCGGTCTGCGCATCGTTGACAGGTTCGTGGGTGCCTTATCGCCGGTCTTCCGGTCCTCTCGGCTGGACGTGGACATGCACTATAATCCTCCCGGAATCCGAGGCGAGCCTCGCTACCTTGAAGGCGTCATCCATTTCACCAAGCTGCACGGGTCTCTCGACTGGGTCGCCGACGGACGGCAGATACGTCGCATCGGGCTCCCGTTCGGAGCGCCCGAATCTCACCCGTACGTCCCGTCAAGCCCGCTTGGCAGCGTCATAGTCTACCCGAACCCTGCGAAGGATGTGGAGACGAACGAGTACCCGTATGCAGACCTCTTCCGGGACTTCTCATCTGCTGTGTGCAGACCGAACACAGCATTGGTTACTTATGGATACGGGTTCGGCGACGACCACATCAATCGGGTGATCAGAGACATGCTCTCCATACCGTCTACTCATCTCGTGATAATCTCGTACGACCTGGCGTCGGGAAGGATTCCGGAGTTCTACAGCACAGTTGGGCGTGACGCCCAGGTCTCCTTGTTACTTGGTAACCACTTCGCGGACCTCGGCACTCTGGTGGAGTTCTACCTGCCCAAGCCCGCCATTGAGCAGATCTCATGGCGCCGCACTGAGCTGCTGAAACGACGAGGGGAAGGCTTGGAGGAGAAGGAACAGGGGCGAGAAGAAGTGGCAGCAGGACAGGAGGAAACCGAATGCCAAGTATAATGGAGTCGTTCGCAGCGCTGACAGTTGGCAGCGTCGAGTCCGTTTCACCTTCGGAAATCATTGCCGTTCTGGAGCTGGACGCCCCACAGGCGACTGCCCTCAACACCGGCGTTCCGACTGCGTTCCCGAGAGTCAACGGATACGTGCTCATACCGAATGAGGGAGGTGCCGTGGTCGGTCTGATCGTTTGGTTAGGAATCGAGCGCTCTCCCTTTCCTAAACGCACAGGTCTGCGGGACTACGGGGTGGTCGACCTTCCGTATCCCGTGCGCAAGATGTGCGTCGCTCCTATAGGGACGTTGGTTCGCGACCCATCTTCGTGTGCTGACCCTCCAGATTACTGTCTCAACCGCGGCGTGACTGTGTTCCCGTCTGTCGGGGACCCGGTTCTGCTTCCTACGCACAATCAACTGAGAGCCATTGTGGAAGCCAGGGGACGCGACCGACGCGTGTTCATCGGCCGAGCCCCGCTGGCGGGTGCCGCGAGAGTGTCAGTGGATCCGGACAAACTGTTTGGGCGTCACCTGGCAGTCCTGGGCAACACCGGAAGCGGCAAGTCCTGTTCGGTGGCTGGCCTCATAAGGTGGTCCATCGAAGCAGCCCTCGAAGAGCAGGCCGACTCAGACAGACAAAAACCGATTAACGCGCGGTTCGTCATCCTTGACCCGAATGGAGAGTACCCGAAGGCGTTCGCCGATATGGGCCACAGAGTCCGCGTGTTCCGGGTACCGACGACTGAACAAGACGAGGCCGACAAGCCACTCCACGTGCCTGCGTGGATGTGGAACAGCTGGGAGTGGACAGTCTTCGCCGGGGCACAACCCGGCGCTCAGAGACCTCTGCTCCTCGAAGCGCTTCGCGACATGAAAGCGGGAGGAGTCACCGAGGCGCCTGTCCACAGTCGCCTCCGTCGGCTGCTTAAGTCGTATCTTGCCGAATTTCAGCGTATGATGGCCGAGGGTGTCAGTGCTTACACAGGCTTCCCAAGCAATAAAGAGTGTGGGGATTTGATCCGCACTCTCCAAACAGCCTCGGAGGCTTATGCACGCCGATTGGGAAGTGCCTCCACAGACGAGAGTTCTAAGCGAGACGATCTCCATGAGAGCCTGAGCGCTCTGTCTGAATGCGCTAGGCGAGTCGCAGACGCAAAACACTGGGCCAGTAAGGATAAGGACCGCGAAGGCTACAACAACTTCTCGGAGCCTGAGCTAGATGACATCGTCGAAGCCATAAAGCGGGTGCTCTCGTTCTTGCCGGAGCAGGTTGGTCATTGTGGGCCAAGTCAGGACGCTCCAATCCCCTTTGAGGTCAAGGACCTGGCTGATCACCTTGAATTCCTTGCCACGAGAGTCCCAGGTGGGAATGTGTCTCAGTTTGTCGCCACCCTTGCCATGAGGATACGCACGATGCTCGGAGACCGCAGGCTAGGGCCCGTCGTCCATCCCGAGTGCGAACTGTCTCTGGCCGACTGGCTCAAGGACTACATAGGTGATGATGGCGGCTCAAACGGGCAGATCGCGATTCTCGACCTGTCTCTCGTTCCTTCCGATGTTATTCATACTGTCATAGCGGTAACCGCTCGTCTCGTGTTTGAAGCCTTGCAGAGATATCACAGACGCAAGGGGGAAGAACTGCCGACGGTCCTTGTTCTTGAGGAAGCACACACGTTTGTGAGCCGAGAAAGAGATACAGAAGGACCCATCCCTACGGCAACCCAAATGTGCAGGCAGGTCTTTGAACGAATCGCGAGAGAGGGTCGCAAGTTCGGCTTGGGGCTGGTCTTGTCCTCCCAGCGACCGTCGGAGCTGTCGCCCACCGTTTTGGCTCAATGCAATACGTTCCTCCTACACCGGTTGGTGAACGACCACGACCAAGAGCTGGTGCGTAAACTAGTCCCGGGGAGCCTGGCAGGGCTCCTTCGAGACTTGCCGAACCTCCCCACCAGACAGGCCATTCTTCTTGGCTGGGCGACTGCCGTTCCCGTGCTAGTAGAAATGCGCGAGCTACCGAAGGACCAGCGGCCGCGGTCGACAGACCCATGTTTCTGGGAGACGTGGACAGGAGTCGTAACAAGGTCGGTCCACTGGCAGGAAATCGCGGATGAGTGGGCATCATCTTAGAGATCACGGAGGAGTATCCAGTCGGCGTTCTTGACCGCATCCAAGCAGGCAGCAAGGTTTGCGCTTCGCAAGCCCACGATAGGAGGCACCTCCATCGGAAGAACGGTGTCCGCGAGTCCAGCGGTCAGGGTCAAGTCTCTGTCACCCCTTTGAGTTAGTCGCTGACCCTCTCCGCGTCTGCAGCCGCACATCTACTTCGCACCTTTGCTCTGCCGCGCCAGAGACCGGATCAATCCCTCGCCCGGTCCGCCCCAGCGCCTGATATGAAAGGGCTCTGTGAATGTGCGAACGATGTTGGCCGCGAGCCACCCGGCGAGCCTGTACACCGCCTGCACAGCGCGGGCCGCCTAGACACAAGCAAGGAGCGGGCCCGCCGGCGCGGGCCGGCCTAGCCCGCCGAATCCACATCCAAATCAGACGTGCAATAAGGGCACTTGACCGCCTTGATGTGGATGGTGCTGAGGCAGTACGGGCACGTCTTTGTGGTCGGCGCAGCGACAGGTTTGGGACGCAGCCTGTTGATCTGCTTTATGATGACAAAGATCGCGAAGGCTATTATGAGGAAGTCCACGATGTTCGTGATGAACTGGCCGCAGTTCAATGTGACGGCCCCTGCGTCCTTGGCCGCCTGCAGCGTCTCATACCTCTTCCCGTCAAAGCTGATGAAGCTGAACTTCCCCAGTACCTACCAGGTTGGCCCTGCACGGCGACCGCGTTGCGCGACTTAGGCAAGCCGTGTTGCTGTGATGTGCGGAACATCAACAGTCTCGGCCCTAAGTCTTCCTCTCTTTTCTTGACGGACGGCACTAGGGTTGCCGGCGCTCGTGCGACGCGTCGTGGAGAACTCGGCTATCTAGCGCACACCGCGCCACATCCCGACGAGGCGCGCCGCTCCGAATCTTGTTCGCCAATGCGAGTGCCAGCATGAGCCCGGAACCGATGGGTATCAAGGCCATCCCCCGTTCGAGCGAGCGCGCGTCCGAGACCAGGCCGATGAGCCACGGAACGAGCGCTCCTCCGACCGCTCCCGCGGCCACGAGCATGCCGGTGACGCTTCCTGTCGAACCTGGGAAGAGCGACGTGCCCTCGGCCATGATCGTCGGGAATATGCCTGAGAAGAAAAAGCCAAGCGCAGCACATGATGCAAGGGTCACGCCCACGCCCGGCCCCATAGTCAGAGGCAGCCCCGCCAGGACCGACCCGGCACAGCAACATACAATGAACAGCTCTTGACCGAACCGCTCGGATGCGTACGCCGAGAAAAGCCTGCCGAGAGTCAGTGACGCCCAGAACAAGCAAGTTGCGGCGGCGGCCACCTCCGAAGTGGCTTTTAAGGTCTCTGTCAGGAACGAAAAGACCCAGGCATTCA
>Ga0134103_1001403_pt1 | contig 22460 bp, 17 predicted proteins | sample 14_taG_2_FD_94445 | JGI IMG/M metagenome (GOLD analysis project Ga0134103, IMG submission 94445) | Switchgrass degrading microbial communities from high solid loading bioreactors in New Hampshire, USA - 14_58_20_212_A1 metaG | ecosystem: Engineered > Bioreactor > Semi-continuous > Anaerobic >...
CACGGAGGCTCACTCCAGACGCAGGGTTCTACCTAGATCTTAGCTCATGCGTTGGGCTACGTCGATCCTTTTGGCAACAGCCTCACCTCCGAAACTTGGCTCGTTACGGAGTGCTTCTTCGAGGGGGTGGGGGATTTTTCATCCGGCCCTAATGGCGGATTTTACAACCGGCCGTAACACCAACAAGGAGAGAGATGTTGAACCTGTGATGCCAGAGCGATTGATAGGAAAGGTAGTCTATACAGTACTCAAGATCGGTTGGATTTCAATTTGGGCCAGGAGCCGCAACTGGGCTGCATCTCTGTCTCATCCTCAGTCTTATCACCTCCTCTCTAGCCTAAGCCTGGCTTTCTTATGTTCGCGAGATACCTTGACAGACATAGTATTGTGCCTCATATAATATCCCCGGTGATAGATTTGAAGCCGAGCATCTCCTCAGACATCATACGCGGGCACATCGATGCCATTGTGCTCGGCTTGCTTGATCGCGACGATATGTACGGCTACCAGATCTGTAAGACCATCTACCAGAAGAGCCAGCAGCTATACGAGCTCAAAGAAGCCACCCTGTACTCCAGCCTCCGCCGGTTGGAGGCGCAAGACCTTATAACTTCCTATTGGGGCGACGAGGTCCAGGGTAGCCGGCGCAAGTACTACCGTATCACCCGAAAGGGAAGAGAAGCCTATGCCAAGTGCAAAGCCGATTGGGAGTTCGCCAAGAAAGTCATCGACATGCTCATCTGAGAGGCGGTGTGTGGATGAACTCGAGGATCCGGAGGCACCTTGACAGTGTATTCAGCGGTTTCGAGGATACCCAAAGACTCAGGGACTTCAAAGAGGAGCTTGCCGCCAATCTAGCCGAGAAAATAGCCGACCTTCGGGCCTCGGGGCTCGACGAAGATACCGCTTTTCGAGAAGCCATTGCTTCGCTCGGAGATATACGGGCCGTCTACGCTCAGGGGGAAGAGGATCCTCGCCCGGCATCTGTGCCGGAGACCGGCAAGAAGTGGAGAACCTCCTTCAATCCGGTCGCGGAGATGTCCTTCAACCCGATGGCGAAAAAGGAGCACAAAGGTAAGAGAGAAGGTTCCGGTCTGTCCTGGGGGCTTTTCCTGATTGCCATCGCCGTGTACCTGTATTTCGGCCTGAACAACATCGCCGGAGGTTTCGGGTCATGGTGGATGGTGACGCTTTTCTTCTACGGCGTCTACTGTCTCCTCCGCGGCGGTCTTGGATGCGGAACGGTCCTTGTCGCAGCCGCAGTCCTCATGTATACGGGCACTAAGAGGTCGTATCTCGTCCTTCTCGGCATTCTGGGGTTCGTCATGGTCGTCGCGAGTCTGATAAAGAAGGGAAGGGGGGCCTAGTGGCCGGGAAGCCACCGTCTCTTTTTCAACTGCTCAGGCGAATGCCGGAGTTCTTGAACCGGCCTTTTCTAACGGTTACGCTCCTGGTCGCGCCTGCGATCTTCCTTGGTGTTCTTCCGGTCTTTCGAGCTTACGGAACCCGGATTGCAGTTGAGGCGCTCACGGCCGGACGGGCGACTGAGTTCAAGAGGGGCGCTATCGTTCTCATCGCGGCGGCCTTGACCGGCAGGCTCCTTAACCTCGTCCACGCGAAGAAACGGAACGATACCGCTCAGGATTTCGCCGCCCGCCAGCGCGAGATGGTGGTCAAATCGACGCTTCAGATACCCCTCGAGCGATACGAGTCTCTTGATCGGGGGGACCTCGTTTCCAGGGTGACCAACGACATCGGACAGGCGTCCTGCTTGTTTACATATCTCTTCCGTCTCATGAGACTTGCCGTGGAATCGGTTACCTCTTGTGTCTACATGCTCGTGCTGGAGTGGCGTCTGGGGCTTGCGGTTGCCGCGGTCGCCATTGTTATCCCCATTTTGACCGGCATCTGTTCCAGGTCGGGAGGAGAGAAGTCCGCTGCCTTTCATAAGTCCGTCGGCGACGCGTCGACTGTGGCCCTGAACACCCTGGAAGGAGTGCAAGTCATCAAGGCGTACTGCGCAGAGGAACAGGCGGCAGGTTGGTTTGACATGGCAGCCGCCAAGGTGTTCTCGGCTGCCATGGTTTACGGCACATGGGTCGCGAAGGTCCAGGCCTGGGCCAACGGCGCCGTCCTCTACCCCTATGTGGTAGCCTTCGCGTACGGTGGCTACCTCGCCTATCGCGGTGAGGTTTCGCTTGGCTCCATCATGGCCCTCGTGAGCCTCTACGGTTCCTTGTCCGGGCCTGTGGCGGATATGAGCAAGCAGTGGGCATACGCGGCGAGGTCGCTGGGGGCTTTCAACCGCGTACTCGAGATGGTCGACATGCCGGCGGAGGCGGATCCCAAATCATCGCCGGGCGTGGGAATTCCCGTTGAGCCGGCGCCCGCAAGCAGTCCTTGTATCTCCGTGAACGCCCTGTCTTTCAGCTACGGCGACGGACCTCCGGTCCTCAAGGACGTTTCCTTCAGCGTTGATGAGGGTCAACTGGTGGTCATCGTCGGTAAGAGCGGGTGCGGCAAGAGCACTCTCCTCAAGCTGCTGGCAGGGCTATATAGGCCGAAGCCCGGCACGGTGTTTGTGAAGGGATTCGATGCGCACTACTCCTCCTTAAGCAGGGTCCGGCCGCTGGTTACCTACATTCCCCAGGAGCCCTACTTGTTTGACGGCACTATACGAGACAACCTTTCCCTCGTGCTCGAGGGATGCGCTGGTGAAGGCTATGAAGGAGCGCTGAGACTGGTCGATGCGCTGGACTTCGTTAGAGAAATGCCGGGCGGTCTGGATTCACATATCGGTGAGAGGGGCGCGAACCTCTCAGGCGGTGAGCGGCAGCGGCTCTGCATAGCTCGGGCGCTTCTCAGAGACGCTCCGATCTTGCTCATGGATGAGCCGGCCAGTTCGGTGGACAGAGAGTCTGAAGCAAGGATATGGGGCGTTCTCAACAGGCTGTTCGTTGAGAAGACATGCTTGGTTGTAACCCATCGTCTCGATATAGCTAGACGTGCCCATGCAATTCTGGTCATGGATGGCGGCAGGATAGTTGAGCGTGGCACCCATGAAGAACTCATGAACAAACGGCGCCTCTATTGGGCATTAGTGACAGCGGAAGGAGGCGCCGTCGCGTGACACCCGAGGTTTCGCTTTCGCCCAAAAGGCGCACCTACCCGCTCATCCTTGCCTTCAGGTCCCTAGGAAGGTACACTCCCCACTATTTCGGTTCGGTCCTCTGTCAGTTCGTGAGCTACCTGACCTACGGAGTCGGGTTTGCCTGGGCCATCAGGCTTTTCACGGAAGCCGTCTTGACCGGCGGCCGGAACCGTATCGCAAGCGCCACTTTGGTTATGCTCGGCAACGGTCTGGTTATGTCCCTCGCAGTCTTTATAGGCATCTACCTGAACTTCATTTCAACTGCGAAAGTTACCCAGAACCTCTGCGCCAAGGTCGTCCGAAAAGCGTTGAGTGCTCCGCTGGCCTACTATGATGAGCACGCCGTAGGAGAGACCATGAACAGTATGCTGAACGACGTCTGGACGGCCAACAACACGTTCGGCGAACTGATAGAGATATCAGGGAACGCGTTTCTGGCCGTTTCGGCGACCGTTACCCTGTTGGCTTGGGGCCGGCAGGTCTCTCTAATACTGCTTGGGGCGGGGCTCGTGTGTGGATTCCTTGGTCTGGCTTTTCTCGCGCCGGTGAGAAAAGCCGCAAGTGAGCACCAAGAGCAGAGGGCTCGTGTCACGGCGTTCGCGATGAGCATATTTAGCGGAGTGACCGTGCTCAAGTCTCTTCTTGCCGAAAGCGCTATGTTCCTGAGATTCAAGGAAAGGTCAGACCTCCAGAAGGACCTGGCGAAGCGCGAATCTACTGCTGGGCTTTTGGCGGACGCAGTGCCCTATTCGGTCGCCGAGTTCGCAGGCGTTGGTATCTTAGCCGTCAGCGGCTGGCTGGTCTTATCAGGTCGGATGGATGTCGCCCGGTGCATAGCCCTCTGGCAGCTCTCAACCCAATCGATCACCGCGTTCATCAGGGTCCCCGTGCGTTGGGTAGGCCTGCAGCCCGGCTTTGTGGCGTGGGAGAGGCTCCGGGACGCCCTTGAAATGCCGGAAGAGCAGGGTGCTGCACCAAGCGGTGAGACTGTCTGCGAAACCGGTGAAGGGGTTCCTGAGATCGGCAAGATAGAGTTCAGTGACGGTGTTCCCGCCATCGAGTCTGACGGAGTCTCCTTCTCCTATGGGCCCCACGCCCCCGTCTTGAGCGCCATAAACTTTACCGTCCGTGAAGGTGAAAGGGTGGCTTTGGTGGGACCCAGCGGCTCCGGCAAAACGACGCTGTTCAAACTGCTCCTTCGCCTATACCGGCCCGACTCCGGGCACATCAGACTCCGCGGCAAGGACATAGGGTCCATTCCTCTGGAGGAACTCCGGCAGCAGATAGCGTTCGTGCCTCAGGAACCCTGGATCTTCCCGGGAACGGTCCTGGAGAACATCGCTCTGGGACGTCCGGGCGCAAGCCGGTCGGAGATTGTCCGGGCCGCTACCCTCGCCAATGCCCACGAGTTCATCTCCGCTCTCCCGCAGGGTTACGATACCCTCCTGACCGAACGCGGTGGCAACTTGTCAGGGGGAGAGCGTCAAAGAATATGCCTTGCCAGGGCGTTCCTCAAAGACGCGCCGGTCCTTTTGCTTGATGAGCCTACTTCTTCAGTAGATTCCGAGTCCGAGCGCCTGATCGCCGATGCTCTCAACAGGCTTTGCGTTGGGCGCACGGTGATTACCATCTCCCATACCGGGAGGATCCTCAAAGGCTGCGATCTCGTGCTCAGGTTGGACGGCGGGCAAATCCGCTCAGAAAACCTTCATGCGTGACCAATTTCTGCCCCGGTTGAGACCAACGTCTCTTCTCCTGTCGAACTGAAACAGAATACGTGAAATCGCGTCGAATTCCTATATAAAGATAATGTAGTTAGACATTGCGGTAACAGGCGTCACGCGTCTTCCGCGCGCCGCAGCCAAGCATCACCATACGCAGCCAGGGAGAGGAAAACATGCGTCGACTGATTGTAGTTTTGACCCTCTTAGCGGTTCTACTGGCCGGGCTCCCGTCTTCCGTGAGTGCGGCCATCCCCCGTTTCAAACTGGGGAACGAGGTCTTGTTCGAGAGATATCACTATCTAATCGAGGGAAAGCGCGTCGGGCTCATAACCAACCAAAGCGGAGTCAACAGCCAAGGCGTTAGCACCATTGACGCTCTGGCCAACGACCCCTCGGTCGTCCTGGCGGCGCTCTACGGACCTGAACACGGCATCGACGGGCAGGCCGCGGCCGGGGCTTACGTTGAGTCATATACCCATCCGACACTGGGCATCCCTGTGTACAGCCTCTACGGAGCCACCCGGATGCCCACAGAGGAAATGCTCCGGGACATCGACATCCTTCTTTTCGACGTACAAGACGTCGGGGCGCGGTGGTACACATATATCTCGACTCTGAACTACGCTATGAAAGCCGCGGCCCAATACGGAAAGCACGTCGTAGTGCTCGATAGGCCCAACCCCCTGGGCGGTGAGATTGTTGAGGGCACTGTCCTGGAAGATGCGTTTGAGACATTTGTCGGCGTAGATAACCTACCCATGGCTCACGGGATGACGGTAGGCGAATTGGCCAGGTTCTTCAACCGGGAGATCGGCGCCCGGCTCACTGTAGTCCCCATGGAAGGCTACACCCGGGACATGGTCTACCAGGACACCGGCCTGGAATGGGTACAGACCTCGCCCAACATCCCCGACATAGAATCTGTGTTCGGCTATATGGCTACGGGTTTGGGTGACGGGACCGGCATCCGGCAGGCAGACAAGTTTAAGTGGATCGGCGGAAAGGGCATTGACAGTGTTCGCTTTGCTGAACTCCTGAACGGCGCCGGACTTCCCGGGGTCACGTACATCCCCGAGGACAAAGGGTCCGAAGGTGGAGTCAGGCTTCAGATAACCGACTACAGGACGTTCAACCCGGTGAAATCAGGTCTCTATGCCCTTGCTTTTGCCAGACAGCTTACCGGTTTCAAAGTGCCCAAGAGCGGGTCGACTCCCGCAAGCGTCGTCATGTTTGACAAGATCATGGGTACCGATCGGGTAGGCAAGTGGCTTGAGCAGTACTTGTCGCCGCAGGAGATCGAGTCCATGTACGCCGCCGAACTGGAAGAGTTCAAGAACGTCCGCAAGCAGTATCTCATCTACGGCTATGCCGGGAGACCAGACCACATCGGGGTCACGGTGGACAAAGTGTTCATATACTTCGATTCGGAGCCCTATATTGATGAAAATGATCGCACCATGGTCCCGGTGAGGGCGATCAGCGAGGCCCTCGGGGCAGTCGTAGGATGGGATGCGGCCAGCAGGACCGTCACTATCGCTAACGACGACTTCGAGATCACTCTCACCATCGGGAGCAGCACGGCCAAGGTCAACGGAGTGGAGCGCTGGATGGATACAGTTCCCGTCATCAGGAACGATCGGACAATGGTGCCGATTAGGTTTGTAAGCAGCTTCCTTGGGGCAAACGTTGATTGGGACCAGGAGAACCGCATAGTTGAGATCACTAGATAAGTCCCGGGCACGCTTCCCTGTGGGAGAGAGTGGGGGCGTCTGGGCAGGTCACTTTCGTCTCGGCATGAGTCGGAGCACATAAAATGTACTTAACCTGCGTCTGGAGGCGGTGGTTACCATAGCGTCAGAGGCTCTCCCACACCTTGAACTTGCGGGCAGGATCTTCCTCGCCGGGGTCCTTGCGGCCCTTCTCGGCCTGGAGCGAGAGGTCAGGAACAAGGATGCGGGGCTTAGAACATACACGCTGGTGGGTCTAGGCTCGGCCCTGATTATGGTTGTGAGCAGACACGGGTTTGCTTCGGTGATCGGCCCCGGTATCGACCTGGATCCGGCTCGCATTGCCGCCCAGGTAGTAAGCGGGATTGGCTTCCTCGGCGGCGGCCTCATCTTCGTGAAGAGGGATGTAGTAAGAGGTCTCACCACTGCCGCCGGTCTGTGGCTGTGTTCCGGTATTGGTCTGGCTGCCGGCGCAGGGATGATCTACCTTGCGGTCTTTGCGACGGCTGCAGGGCTCCTCACCATGGTCGGACTGGACCTGGTTGAACGCCGGATCTTGCGTTCCAAGAGGGATACCGTCTTCCTAGACGTAGTCTGCCATGACAAGAAAGGTGTACTTGCCCAGATAAGCACCGTAATAGCTAAGGCAGGGTTCAACATCGAGTCCGTCGAGATACGAAAAGAAGCCGGCGAAGGCCTGGTTACCATCCACTTCGCCCTGACCGACTCTGGCGAGATCCGTTCCCTTGTAAGTCGGTTGGCTGAAGAAGATACCGTCGTGGAAGTGTTCCCAAGCGGGCAGCGCCCGGCGAAGAAATCGCAGAGAAGGAAGGCCCGCCGGTCGTCTGAATGAGGTTTCCAGCCCGAACCGCCTGCTTACTGCGTTGCCCTCTGCGGCAACTATGTATATACTCGTAATTGCAACTGCTTCTAGGGGGCATTGAGGCCGTGAACGATATCGCCTATACTTACCAAAAGGCCTCACAAACTGGGATTTTACTTGGCTAAGCACCGGCCTAGGGCGTACTATGCCCTTTCTTAGGCGCGGTGCGGGCTACGGTCCAAAAGTGGAAAACTGAGGGTCTCGCCGCACTGCGAGACCCTCTAGATTTTCCTCGGGAGGACCGGACGATGGAAAGAAGTATTGCACAAGTCCCAAGCCACGCGGCTGCAGTGGGCTTTTTCGATAAGAAGGGCATCACCGATCTCATTTCGAGCCTCAGGCACGGAGGTAGCCGTCGCGAAACAGGGTTCTTCTTCGTAGAAGGCGTGAAGATGGTCAGAGAGGCGCTGGCGTCCGGCGCTCCGGTAGAGGCAGTTGTGCTGTGCCCCGAACTCCTCTTGGAGTACGACCTCCTCGGTTCTCCACCTAAGGACCTAGGTCCGGTGACCGTGGAGGTGGGAAGGCGCCGCTATGAAAACGCGGCCAGGCATTTTGCCGTCAAGCAGAGCCCCCAAGGGATAGGGGCACTTATCCGCCAAACCTGGGCCTCCATCGATAGGCATGTTCCACCCGTGAGCGGCATAATGGTGGCTTTGTGCTCCGTCCAGGATGCGGGCAATGTCGGGACAATCTTGCGGACCTGCGACGCAGTGGGCGCCGTAACGGTATTCATAGTGGGCAGTACGGCCGACCCCTACGGACCCGTGGCGGTCAAGGCCAGTCTCGGCGCCATATTCGGTGTCACGCCTGTGAGGACCGATGTCTCTGGGCTCGCTAGGTTTGTCTCCCGTGTACGGGCTACCGTGGTTGGGACTTCTCCATGGGCAGGGCTCAGTTACAGGGAGGCCGAGTACAAGAGGCCCGTGATACTGATGCTTGGTAACGAAGCGCAGGGCCTAGGCGATGAGGAACTGGGGATATGCCGGCAACAAGTCAGCATTCCGATGGTAGGCAGGCGGGATTCGCTCAATGTAGGCGTTGCCGGGGGCATCGTCTTGTACGAGATATTCGCCAGGGGAAGCGTTTCCTGGGAAGGGGTCCGGGATGTCATTACCGGACAGCACAGGGGATCTTCCGGGAGAGAAGAGTCCGGCGCAGATGAGGTATGATAGGTAGAGAGAAAGAGTTACTGGGCTGCATGTTCGATGGTCTATTGGAGAGCTCATGCCGAGGAGGATGATGGCGGATGCGTCGTCTGGGTCTACTTCTGGTCCTTACTATCTTCGGGCTGGTGTTGGTGTTTGCCGGGTGCCGCAAGACGCCTAACACTCCGGCCGAACCTGTCCCGGATTCCGTCCTTGACTCACGTGCCCGGACGTTCGTGGCCGCCATGTCCGAAGGAAAGTACGCCGATGCGGTGAAGATGATGGACTCGAGGATGGCCTCGGCGCTCCCCGCAGAGCGGCTGAAATCCACCTGGGATTCACTTGTGTCTCAACTCGGAGCGTTTGGGGCGATAACGTCGGTCCGCCTGGCGACCGAGTCGGGATACAGAGTAGCATATGTAACCTGTGACTTCGAGTCTGCTGTCATCGATACCAAAGTGGTATTTGACGCGGAGGGCAGAGTGACCGGGTTGTGGTTCGGTCTGCCCCAAGCCAAGACCGGTGATTACAAAGAGCCTCCATACTCTGTGGCCGGTTCCTTCACTGAGATACCCGTTGAGATAGGGAAAGAGCCGTGGGTACTTCCCGGGACTCTCACAATCCCCGCGGGCGAAGGGCCGTTCCCGGCGGTCGTGCTGGTCCACGGCTCGGGGCCCCACGACAGGGACGAGAGCATAGGTCCCAACAAGCCGTTCAGAGACCTGGCGTATGGCCTTGCTAGCCAGGGGATCGCCGTTCTCCGCTATGAGAAGCGGACCAAGCAGTACACGGCCGAGCTGGCGAACGAGATGGCTACGTTCACTCTTAAGGATGAAGTCGTCGACGACGCCGCCGGGGCCGTGGCGTACCTGAGGCAAGTCGATAAGATAGACCCCAAGCGTATCTTCGTCCTGGGCCACAGCCTTGGCGCTTCCTCGGCTCCAAGGATTGCTGAGGCTCTTATGCAGACAACCGGTGAGTATCCCGCAGGCCTCATAATGATGGCCCCTAACGCAAGGCCTCTTACAGACCTGTTCCTCGAGCAATACCGGTACCTTGCGGAACTGGACGGCCAGGTATCAGACGAGGAGGCGGCCCACCTCGTCGAGGTAGAAGAAAGCGTAAGCAAGATCAGGGAGGGGTCTATCAAACCCGGGGAGATGGTGCTGGGGGCCGGCAAGGCATACTGGGACGACCTCTTGGCGTATGACCCTGTCGCTGTCGCGCGAGACCTCGGCCTGCCCATCCTCCTCTTGCAGGGAGAACGCGATTACCAGGTGACCATGGAAGACTTCGCCCTCTGGCAGGCCGAACTCGGAGATCTGGCCAACGTGACCTTGAGGTCCATGCCGGGACTAAATCACCTCTTCATGTCCGGCGCGGGGAAGTCAACGCCTGAAGAGTACGGAGTGCCGGGCAATATCGATGAGACGGTAATCCGGGCCATCACCGAGTGGGTGAAAGAGAGCTAAGCCTACTCCCGCTTCTTGCCCGTGAGCACCTCTACCTTAATGCGCACTACGCAGGTATTCTCGATGGTTGCTCCACCGCACCTGAAACCCTGACCCGGAGCGAGCCTTTCGAGGAGCGCCACAAGAAGCTCTTTGCGGAGTTCCGGTGACTCCACGATCTCGGCAGCTCCAAAGGCTATCGCCGACTTGTACCTGGTCGAGATATTCTCAGGCACTACCTCGTGCTCAGTGCAGACCCCATAGCTCACTCTGGGGTTAGCCCTTATGTTGTCCAGCTTTGCTCCTTCCAAGGCGCAGTGGAACACTATGTAACCGTCTTTGTACACGTGGTTCAGGGGGACGCAGTAAGGCTGTCCGGTTTCGTCTACGGTTGCCAGAAAACCGAAGTCTGCCTCGTGCAGCAAGGCTTCGGCCTCCTCGCGGGTCATGGCCCTGTCCTTCCGCCTCATTTCACGTATCTTGCCGTTCATCCGGTAGTTCATCTCCTTCATGAGGAAATCGCCTGGGAGCGATTGCACAACGCATATATTCAGCAGAGGAGAACCGGTCGCCTGTCGGCGAATCATATATCTAGTATCGCCGGATTTTCCGAAGGAGGCGTGCACCATGAAAGCAATCATACTGGCGGCCGGAAAAGGGACGAGGCTTCGTCCGCTCACGTATACCACGGCAAAGCATCTTCTCCCGGTAGCCAATAAGCCCATCATATTCTTCGTGATCGATCAGATCGCCAGGGCGGGCATCTGGGAGATAGGGCTCATCGTCTCGCCGGAAAACATCGACCTCATTAAGGCCGCTGTCGGGGACGGTTCAAGGTGGGGTGTCCGCATTACATACATAATTCAGGAGCAGCCAAAAGGCTTGGCCCATGCCGTCTCTGTGGCTAAAGGCTTCCTCGGACATGACAAGTTCCTCATGTTCCTGGGCGACAACCTGATCGAAGGCGGAGTCGCTCCGCTGGTTGAGAAGTTTGAGCGCGGTGCTGCCGCGGCCACGGTCCTCCTCAAGGAAGTGCCGGACCCGAGGCAATTCGGGGTGGCGATCTTGGATGAGCGCGGCGACCTCAAGCAGCTCATAGAAAAACCGAAGGACCCGCCCACGAACTTGGCCGTGGTCGGCGTGTACATGTTCAACCATAAGGTCCACGACGCCATCGCGAAGATCAAGCCTTCCTTCAGGGGTGAACTGGAGATCACCGATGCCATCCAGGAGCTCCTGAACGCAGGCGAGCAGATCCATGCCAAAGTGCTTGACGGATGGTGGCTGGACACCGGCAAGAAAGATGACATCCTCGAGGCCAACCGGGTGGTCCTAGATGAGTACGCGTCCAAAGCGATTCACGGTGAAGTCTCAGAGGAAAGCAAGATCACAGGAAGGGTTGAGGTCGCCAAGACGGCGAAGGTAATCCGGAGTGTGATCCGCGGCCCTGTGGTCATAGGCGAGGGTGCCGTGGTGGAGGATTGCTTCATCGGGCCGTTCACGGCCGTAGGCCCAAAGAGCGTGCTTAAGAACGTGATCATAGAGCATTCGGTCTTGCTCGAGGGCTGCACTCTCATGGATGTGGGACGGGTTGAAGACAGCCTGATAGGCCGCAACGCCAAGGTGACCAAAGTGGCCGACGGACGCGACTCCTTGCGCCTGCTTATCGGTGACGATTCCGAGGTGCAGGTATAGCAGAATACGGGAAGGAGGACATGTTATGCAATATAGGAAGTTTGGCTCGCGCGACATCAAAGTCTCCGCGCTTGGATTCGGCATGATGCGCCTTCCGACTATCGACGGCGACTCCGCCAACATCGACCTGGATAAGACCGCCGAGATGGTCCGGTATGCCATCGATTCCGGTGTGAACTACATCGACACCGCGTACAACTATCACCGCGAGCAAAGCGAGATAGCCGTAGGCAAGATCCTGAAGGAGGACGGGCTTCGCGACAAGGTCTATCTGGCCACCAAGTGTCCGACTTGGCTGGTGACTACCCGGAGCGACTTCGACAAGCATCTGGATACCCAGCTGAAGAAGCTTCAGACAGACCACATCGACATGTATCTCATGCACGCTCTCAACAAGAAGCGGTGGGCGGCGATCAAAGAGGCCGGCGTGTTTGAGTTCCTGGATGCCGCGAAGAAGGACGGCAGGATCAGAAACGCGGGGTTTTCGTTCCACGACGACCTGCAAACATTCAAGCCGATAGTTGACTCTTACAACTGGGACTTCTGCCAGATACAGCTGAACTTCATGGACGAATACTTCCAGGCCGGGATCGAGGGGCTTAAGTACGCCAGTTCCAAGGGACTGGCCGTTGTCATCATGGAACCTCTGCGCGGCGGGAAACTGGTCAAGAAGATCCCCGAGGAAGTAAAGGAGATCTATGAATCTGCCGAAGTGAATCGCACTCCCGCGGATTGGGCGCTCAGGTGGGTCTGGAACCATCCTGAAGTCTCGGTGGTCCTGAGCGGTATGGGGCAAATGAGCGAGGTCCAGGAGAATATCCGGACGGCGGAGACCGCTTTCCCCAACTCCCTGACAGAAGCCGAACTCCAGATGTTCGAGAAGGTCAAGGAAGCCTACCGCAAGCGGATGAAAGTGTCTTGCACGCAGTGCGAATACTGCATGCCTTGCCCGCAAAACATCCATATCCCTGATGTTTTCGAGGCGTACAATGACGCCAGCATCTACGGTACGCTGGAGGACTTTGCCCGTGGTTACGAGCGGATGAAGGAGTACCTCGGCGACCCGGCTGCTTGCGTTGAATGCGGAAACTGCGAGCAGGCATGTCCCCAGGGGCTTCCCATTCGCCGGCATCTCAAGGAAGTTGTCGCGTTGGTTGCTCCGAAGGCTTAATGTAGTTCAAACGGTCATCCCGGCCTAGGCCCCGGGGACTCTGGCCGGGTGATGTGTCCCGGATTTCGGAAGGTCTTGCCGCTCACCGGCAGGCCTTCCGAATCTCTATTTCTGAGCGGTTTCGGCGAGAATGAAGCCCCTGGCGCTGTTCCGCAGGAAATATAGTTCTCTCTGGCGGACGGGGGCGGGGAAACTCTCGAGTTTGGCCAGCCGATGATCGGACTCGAGGAGATGCGTCACCAAGAGGTCGACGGCTTTTCTGACGTCTGCCTGTGGGTTTTTCGTGACGAGATCCCGGGTTGCTGCCTTCCAGAGGCGGAGCTGCTCAAGAGCTGCGCCGAGCATCCGCAAGGGACACGCCGTGTACCCGCAGTGCCCGTACAGCATGAGCTGCGTGTCCTGAAGGCGCTCTCTGAGAACCTCAACCGACCTGGCCGTTGTTTCGTAGAAGAAGCGCGGAGGGGTTGCCGGTCTCAGATATCCGTCACCTAGGTACACTCCTCCGGTCTCGCCGGCAAAAGCGATGTCGCCGCCGGGCGATCTGTAGATGTACGACCGGTGGTGTTGAGAGTGCCCGGGGGTGTCGACTATCTCGACGCGCTCTGGGCTCGCCTGTTCGTCAAGGATGCTCTGTTCAGGGACCGCGGTTATCTCCCCGTAGGATAGAGCGAGTTCTTCTCCAAGAGTCTGGACGGTGCTTTCCCAGAGCCGCGTCGGGTCTATAAGGTGCGGCGCGCCTCTAGGGTGCACGGCTACCCGGGCTTCCGGAAAAGCCCCGATCAGGAGTCCCGCCCCACCTGAGTGGTCGATGTGGATGTGAGTGATTAGTACAAGGTCAAGACGGTGAACGCCTACGGAGTGGAGAGCCTGAGTGAGTGAAGCAATGCCGCACGAGGGTCCCGGGTCAACCAGAATGGAACGTCCACCTGATTCGGAAACAAGCCAAGGCGTAATGAAGCCGGAAAAGCCGGGTATAGGTATGTCCAGAGAGATCCTACTCAGCGTATATTCCTTGCACTGAAGGATAGTTGTGATCTCCGCAGGCAACTCGCTTCCCTCCGGGATATCTCTGCATTCGTTTCCGCTGCTCTGTCTTATCATCTTCTACCTTCAGCGGACGGGTCAACAAGCCTCTTGGGACTGAAACAAAAACTCGATCAATCGATAACCGTAGTGTGCGACGCATCTCAGAAAGGGACGACGGCGCGATGATAACACAGGGACAAGTCACCTACGTATTTCGCGGCAAAGAGATGACCTTTGAGTTTTACCCTGTGCAACCTCTGGAAAGGCTCGGCCTCAGCATGCGGGGAGAGCGCAAGGTCATAGGTGATGGCTATCGCTTTACTTTCACCATGACCCCCAGTGAAGACATTATCCTCAAATCAGTTTCAGTAGATATTGCGGTTGACCTAAACCACCACAGCAGGATCTTCGCCAACGGCTTTCAGTCCTGGACGGAGAGCAGGGAGTATGAGCTCCGCGAGAAAATACCCCGCCTTAGGTGGCCGGCCGCTTTCAGCGGCGCGTCCGTTGGAGAGGGCGCGTTAGGCTCCTTCCGTTCGGCGCAGGGTCTTGTCCGCTCGTGGACCTACTCGTACATCAGGGCGGCCGACGGGAACATAGTCCTCTTCGGGTCGGTATCGGAGCGGCCGGGCTACACCCTGTTTGAATGCGACACCGGTGCGAACTTCTTGCGCGTAAGCCGCGAGTGCGCCGGTCTTAGGCTTGGGGAAACATATACTGCCCTCGATATCGTGGTTCTTCCCGGACGCGAGGAAGAGGTCTTCAAGACTTATTTCCAGGAAATGATCGGTGCCGATGAGCAAGCAGTTAAGATCGCCCCGGCGCCTGTCTCCGGTTGGTTCGGGTCGAGCAACCATCCCGGTGACATCTCCGAGCCGGTGGTCCTCGCCAGTCTCGCCGAACTCAAGAAGCGCGATATCCCGCTGGACTACTTCCTTATCGGCGATGGGTGGCAGAGCGAGACGGGGGACTGGCTCAAACCGTCCTCACAGTTCCCCAAGGGAATGAAGAAGATGGCCGAGGCCATCAAAGAGGCAGGGTACAAGCCGGGGATCTGGATCGCCCCGTACATCTGTAGCCAGTGGTCCGAAACCTTCCGCCGCCACAAGGACCGGCTGCTCCGGGACGAAATGGGTAGACCCGTGAGGGCGGGATGGAACGGGAAGTGGGGCGGCAATCTCTACGCCCTGGATGCTTGCAGCCCGTATGTGAGAAGCTACCTCGCAGAGGTGTTTCACACCGCGCTAGATGATTGGGGTTTTGAAGTCGTCTTTACCGATTTTCTCTATGCCGCCGGCCTGAGACCCAGAGAGCGCAAGACCCGCGGGCAGGTAATGTGCGATGCCGTGGCCCTTGTCCGGGAACTTGCCCGCGACAAGGTAGTACTGGCCGGTGGGGTGCCGCTTGGCGCTGCTTTCCACACTGTCGACTACTGCTTGACGAGCAGCGGTATTTCTTACCGCTGGGAGGACGGGCTAAAGCGTGTCCTGGGCTTCAGGGAACGGTTCTCGGCCTCTAATGCTCTGACCTCGATGATAGGCAGGTACCGGCTGAACGGGAAGGCCTTCGCCTCAGGAGGGAGTGCGTTGAGCATGAGCACCCAGGGGCAGAGAATGACGTTAGAGCAGGTTAAGACCCTGCTAAAGCTGAGCCTGCTCTTCTCCGAGACGTTTCTTGTATCCGACAATCCTGCCGCGTATTCCGCGGAGGAGATGGCACAGTACAAGTCGGCGTTCCCTGTGAAAGCGAGGACAATCCTGAGCGCCAAGTCCCGCCGCGGGGCGTGGACCGTGTCTTTCGAGATCGACGGCAGGCATTATGTACTGCTTGCGAACCTCTCTTCCAAAGCAAGGGAGTTCCGGGTTGACCCCTGTCTGTACTTCGATCCTTCCATCCCGGGATTCCGCAAGTACGAAGAGGTAGGCGAACTGGGGCCTTACGAGTCCCGGTGTCTCTTGCGGGTTCCGCTTGAGGATTGGGCTGTAGCCGGAGGGACGGGACACGTGTTCCCCGGATGCGAGGTGCTAGGTCCTTCCTCGGAAGACGGAGTGATCAGGTTGGACCTCCACCCGCACGCCCGGTATGAGAGCGAGATCTTCCTCCGCGTGCCCAACGGGACCGATTCGTGCGTGGTAAACGGCCAGCGCCTAAAGACCCAAGAGACGCACGGCCTCACCTTTGTGCGTCTGCGCCTCAGTCCGGAGGAGGGCTGGGCGCTTGTCCACCGCCCTTCTGAGCGCCCGAGAAGACCGATATCCCGGGGCGCGTTCCTCAAACACCTCCCGGGCCTGCAAGGGGCCCACGTGCTTCCCGCTCAGCCTACTACAGGACCCTAAGACACCCTCCGGTCCACCCAAGTACCTCAATAGGGCTTACCCCACAAGGAAATTGTCCTCACGCTACATTTGAGATTGTGAATACAACCTCTATTTAACAATGTAAAGTTATGCTACAATACGGTTGGTTAGAGCGACCTGTGCTCACGATGGCAGAACCAGTAGAGGAGGAGTCCTCAGTGAGTAGGCTCACGGTATATACGCCGGACGACGCCGAACTAGTTGTCGGCCGTATGGTCCGGGAGATGGAAAGGCGCTTGGCAGTTGCGCCTCCTGGGATCTGTCCCGTTGACATGGCATCGGTCTTCCTTAGGTTGTGTCACGCTCAGACCTGTGGAAAGTGTGTGCCGTGTCGGGTAGGACTCGGTAGAGTGGGAGATCTGTTTGATGAGATACTCAGCGGCAAAGGTAACGCCGAGACTCTTAAGCTGCTCCAGGAAGTAGCGGAGACGGTGAAAGACACTGCCGACTGCGTCATCGGATCTGACGCTGCGGCTATGGTTCTAAAGAGCCTGGAGCAATTCCGGAACGATTACGTTTGCCACATTGAAGAAGGCCGGTGCGTCGGTCGTTTTGCCGCTCCGGTTCCTTGTCGTTCCGCTTGTCCGGCAGGTGTAGACGTCCCGGGCTACATAGCCCTTGTGCGCGATGGCAGGCCCCAGGACGCTGTCCGCCTCATCCGGCAAGACAATCCTTTCGTCCTTGCCTGCGCGCTCGTTTGCGAGCACCCGTGCGAAAGCCACTGTAGGCGCTCAATGCTCGATGACGCGGTAAACATCAGGGGCCTCAAGCGCTACGCCGTTGAGGCTGCCGGTGATGTGGCACATGATGAACCTGCTCCGTCAACAGGGAAGACCGTAGCTATCGTCGGTGGCGGGCCGTCTGGCCTCACCGCCGCCTACTACCTTGCCCTCGCTGGTCATCAGGTGACCATCTTCGAGAAGCAGCCCGATCTGGGCGGAATGCTCAGGTACGGTATTCCCGAGTACCGCCTGCCCAAAGATGCTCTCGACAGGGAGATCGGCGGCATGCTGAGCCTCGGGATCAAGGTACGGACCAACTTCAACGTTGGGACCGATTGCACGCTGGAATCACTGCGCAAGACGTTTGACGCGGTCTATATCGCAATAGGAGCTCACGGAGACAAGAAACTCGGCATCCCCGGCGAGGACGCCAAGGGAGTTGTCCCGGCCGTTGAGATGCTGAGGGACGTGGCCCTCGGCAAGAACCCCCACCTAAAGGGCAAGAAAGTCGTCGTCGTTGGTGGAGGAAACGTTGCCATGGATGCCGCGAGAACCGCGATTAGACTGGGCGCTGCCAAAGTAACTGTCGCCTACAGGCGCAGGACCGAGGATATGACGGCCCAGGAGCTCGAGATAGAGGGAGCCCTGAACGAAGGCGTCGACATCCTGCAGCTCTTGTCTCCGCTCAGAATCGAAACCGACGAGGACGGCAAGGTCAAGACTCTGTGGTGTCAGAGGATGACAGTTGGTAACCTCGATGATTCGGGACGTCCCAGGCCCGTGGCTTCGGGAGCTCCTGATGTCCCGCTTGATTGCGACATCGTCGTGGTCGCGATTGGCCAGGATATACAGTCTGAATCCTTCCGCAAGGAGGGTATCCCAACTTCCCGCAACGCGTTGGTGGCCGCGAATGACCTTTCCATCGCGGATATGCCCGGAGTCTTTGCGGGCGGAGACTGCGTGAGCGGTCCGGCGACCGTGATCAGAGCCGTTGCTGCAGGTAAGGTCGCAGCTGCCAACATCGATCAGTATCTGGGCGGCAACATGGTCTGGGCTTCGGGTGTAGCAGTTCCCCCGGCGGTCCCGACTGACGCTACTCCAATCGGGCGAGTTAACTTGAGAGAACGTCCCGCCTCAGAACGGGTTCGGGATTGGGACCAGGTTGAGCTCGGCATGGATTGGCGCGAGGCCCTTCATGAGGCCAGCCGCTGCCTGAGATGTGACCACCACGGCTCAGGCGCATTTGAAGGAGGTAGGCTCGCCAGATGGTAGCCAACAACATTCCCGACGCAGACTCCAAGATGGTCACTCTCAAGATCGACAGGCGTACTGTGGAAGTCAAGCAAGGTACGACCATCCTTGAGGCGGCGAAGTCTATTGGGCTCCGGATTCCCACGCTGTGCTACCTGAAGGGGATCAACGAAATCGGAGCCTGCAGGGTGTGTGTGGTCGAGATGAAAGGCTCGGCCAAACTGGTGACGGCTTGTAATACGGTCGTTCAGGAAGGCATGGAAATCCTCACGTCCAGCCCGAGGGTGAGACACGCCCGGCGGGTGACCGTTGAGCTCATGCTTACTGAGCACAACTGCAACTGCCCGACATGCAGCAGAAACGGAGACTGCAGGCTGCAGACCTTGGCCAACTCGCTGGGAGTCCGCAATGTGCGCCTCGGCAATGTGCTATCCGGTCAGAGGAAAGAGGAGTCCAGCCCGTCGATTGTAAGAGATCCTCAGAAGTGCATCTTGTGCTATCGCTGCGTGAGCGTGTGCGACAAGGTTCAGTCGCTCGGCATTTGGAGGATCGGAGGTACCGGGGCCAGGACAAGTGTAGAGCCCCCCTTTGGACGATCTCTCGCCCAGACCGATTGCGCCTACTGCGGCCAGTGCATAACGCATTGTCCGGTAGGAGCGCTGACTGAGAAGAGCGACCGCGACAGGGTGTGGGATGCCATCTCCGACCCCGAGACGGTAACCATCGTCCAGGTGGCTCCCGCGGTCAGAGCTGCCTGGGGCGAAGCTTTGGGCATGCCTCGCGAAACCGCCACACTCAAGCGTCTCGTCGCGACCCTCAGGCACTTGGGCTTTGACTACGTATTGGATACTTGCTTCGCGGCCGACCTCACGATTATGGAGGAAGGCACGGAGCTCCTTCAGCGCCTATCAGGCGAGAAGGTGAAGGGCGATCCCAGGTTCCCCATGTTCACCTCTTGCTGCCCCGGCTGGATCCGGTTCCTGAAGGGGCAGTACCCGGAGCTCGTCGGCAATCTGTCGTCGGCCAAATCTCCGCAGCAGATGTTCGGAGCCATCGCCAAGACGTACTACGCCCAGGTCATGGGCATACCCCAGGATAAAATATGCGTGGTCTCCATCATGCCTTGCACGGCCAAGAAGTACGAGGCGAGCCTGGACACCATGCGTTCGGCAGGTTACGGTCAGGATGTGGACATAGTCATCACCACCAGAGAACTCTGCGCCATGATCCGGGAAGAGGGAGTCCTTCCGGAGCGGCTTGAGGAAGAGGAGTTTGACTCCGTCCTCGGAGATTCCACCGGCGCGGCGGTCATTTTCGGCGCTACTGGCGGCGTCATGGAAGCGGCCCTAAGGTCGGCATACTACCTGGTGACCGGGAAGAACGCCGATCCTGACGCGTTCAAGGCCGTCAGGGGTCCCGAGGGATGGAAAGAGGCTTCCTTTGAGCTCCCCGGGCGTACGCTGAAGTGCGCTGTCGTGAACGGCCTGGGCAATGCCAGGAGGCTCATTGAGGCCCTGAAGGAAGGCACCTGCCAGTATGACTTCGTCGAGGTAATGGCGTGTCCGGGAGGATGTGCCGGTGGCGGCGGGCAACCCATCTGCCAGGACGACAAAGATCTCTCTCCCGCGCGGGCGCAGAACCTGTATGCCTTGGATGCTTCGGCTCCGCTCAGGTTCTCCCACGAGAATCCGTCCATAAAGACCCTCTACCAGGACTTCTTGGGTAGGCCGGGTTCGGAGACAGCTCATCACCTCCTGCATACCGACCAGAAGGAATGGAAGATGAACGCGGGTGCGGCCAAGGCGGGCGAAACGAAGCGCGCTTCGGCTCTGGCAGTCTGAGCGCTCTAGCGCTCTTCTTCTAACGACCCCCTCACGCGACGGCCCCGTCCGGTTGGACGGGGCCTTGTATACTCGGCTGCCATGTCTTTCCCTGAGAAAATACAGAGGAGCCGGAGGGGTGCGCGTTGAAGCATAGATGCCTGCGATTTGTGGAAACCATCCGGTAACACCAAGCATCTAAACTTTGAGAGAAGCAAAACCGGACTTGCAAAGAGGTGTCCAAGGCATGTCTAAGAAGGCAAGGAAAGAAACTGAGAAGAAACCGGCCGTAGCGACAAGACCAGGCCCGGACAGGAGTGCGCTCATTAAGTACCTTCCGCCCGCTTTTCTCGGTCTGGTCGTGTTGATGGTGGCCGTTACATTTCTGCAGCAACAGCGACAGATAAGGGAGGCTCTTGCCGTGACCGAGACGGTGAAGTTTGAGACGAGCAAAGGCACCGTAGTGGTTGAGGTCTACCCGGAGCTTATGCCAATTACTGTAGAAAACTTCCTCAACCTGGTAAGCCAAGGCTTCTACGACGGTCTTAGGTGGCACAGGGTTGAGGATTGGGTTGTGCAAACCGGAGATCCCCTCGGCACCGGTGAGGGTGGGTCAGACGAAACCATACCCCTGGAGATCAGCAGGGTCCTCAAGAACCGGAGGGGCATGTTGGGGATGGCCCGGAGTTTGGACCCTGATTCGGCTTCATCCCAGTTCTACGTGCTGAAAAGTGACGCGAAGTGGCTTGACGGCGGGTACGCGGTGTTCGGCAAGGTGGTTTCGGGAATGGACGTGATCGACCAGCTTACCACCGAAGACACCATATTGAAGGCCACGCTGGAAACCGAGTCGCCGGAGTAAGCCAATGCGGGAGTAGACCGGCACAGATTTGCGGGCCTAGCAGTGGTAATCCCAAATAACGGATGGCCGGAGCGCATCCTCCCGCTCTATTGGAAACTCATTTGTCCAGCATAAGAGGCAAATAGCCCATAGTACTGAAGCGCACGGCGACTGTGCCGGGCGCTTCTTAGTCTTTCTCGCGTGGTCGCCGGCCTCTTAGGCTGCTCCTGGCGCCCTAATTTGCGGTATCCGGTCTCTGTGTCCCGGCCTCTTCGTCTTTCAGGGCCTGTTTCAGTCGAGATCATCCCCTTCTCCCTGTTCCTCTTCCGGCTTTCCGGCAGAGAGCACCGGGGCCCGGGCTCTTCCCCGGTTTTTCCCTTCGCTCGGGAGTCTTCTTCGGGTCTTTTGGCGGTCTTTCCGCACCCCTTCCGGTCCCTCCTCCGGCGGGTCTTGTCCGGTCTTTTTCCGGTTTTTCTCCGCCCTGATGAGTCCCGTTCCACGGTTTCTTGGATCGATCCTTGACGGCCGGACCGGTTGTGGACGTTCCGTCTCTGCCAGGTGTCCCCCTCGACTTCCGGTCATGTCACAAAACGGTAGGTTATGGTAGACAAACTGCTATCGAACGCATTAAAATGTCACTAAAACGCTTGATATGTCACAAAACCGTACGTTAATGTCAAAAAGGCGTCTATTAACGGGAGGATACGGTATGAAAAACGTATTTACACCGGAACAGGTAGCACAGGTCCTGGGGCTCAGCAAGAGGACTGTGATCTCTTGGCTGCAGCAGGGGAAGCTCAATGGGATCAAGGTCGGGAACCGGTGGAGGGTGCGGGAAGAGGACCTGGACAAGTTCATAGACGAGCCAAATATGTACTTCACGGACTACATACACCGGGCCAGGTTTATCGAGATGCAGAGGAGAACACAGGCGCGTGACAGGAATCTGATTTCTTCCATATATATATTGTCCAGTCTCTCCAAACCCCTCGACGAGTTCATGGAGGAAGGCTCTATGGACGTCGACGCCATAAGGAGGGCGACGCGGTTTTGGGGTCCCTTGGAGAGAGCGCTGGTGCAGGCTGCCTTGTGCCTGTATGACCCGACCCAGCCGGCGGACATTAACGAAGTCTTCTCGCCCCTGGACTCTAAAGGGTTTGAAGTTATGATGCAGGCCCTGACGCTTAGATGGTAGGCACGAGATGACCGGGGATCCAACCCGATCGGGGTTGCGCCGGATGCGTCGGTGTGCTAAGATAATCTTCGCTTCGCGAGTGGCGAAGGGCGCAGCCGAGAGGACACGCTCCCCGCGATTCGATGAAGCAAAAGCGTTGACAGACAGGCAAAAGAGCAGTAAAATGAAGCCTGTTGTCTCGGTCCTTGAAAACTGAACAGCGTAAGAGAACCTTTGAGTCGAAGGAGACTCGCTTAGGGCGAGTGGCTCTTCGGACCTTGAGGAAAAGGTGTAACGGAGAGTTTGATCCTGGCTCAGGACG
>Ga0134103_1001409_pt1 | contig 22395 bp, 18 predicted proteins | sample 14_taG_2_FD_94445 | JGI IMG/M metagenome (GOLD analysis project Ga0134103, IMG submission 94445) | Switchgrass degrading microbial communities from high solid loading bioreactors in New Hampshire, USA - 14_58_20_212_A1 metaG | ecosystem: Engineered > Bioreactor > Semi-continuous > Anaerobic >...
TACTCTTGTTATCGGCGGGAAAGTAGGATATATATCTACGGTCTGCCCACCTGTCACAGTATAATTGTCGCCCGTTGACCAAATCACGTCGTTATACACCGGTTTGAATTCGACGGTTGTGCCTGCAGGAATCCGCTCAGTTTCAAACTCCCATACACCCGGAGACACATTTCTCATTTCTCTTCCCGTGTCCCACCAGAACGGATAAGCACTTCCCCTCAAATACACCGCATTTCCATAGCCCACATCATAGTGTACCCTTATTTTGGTAACCGTAGGCTCCATGGGGGTATAGCTTTCAGGGTTTCCGGAAACCAGGATCATTCCGTTTTTTCCCTCTAAAGTGACGTTGATTTGCTTTCCTGTCACTCCGCCCGAGGTTACAGTGACGGTCTGGGACGTATCCAACAGGTTGGTTAATACCGTTCCAACCGCAATTGAGCTTTCAGCCCTCAGCGGGATTGTCCTTGTCGATTCGTCCCACCCGTTGTTCAAGACAACAATGGCTTCCTCGCCTGTATCATCAATTCTTCTGGAGTATGAATAGACAAAGGTGTCGCACCACATCTCCCTTTGCTTACCGGTCCGCAATGCGGCATAGTTTTTCCTTATCTGGCTCAGCCTTTGAATATGCTTGAAAAGAATGTTGTTCTCATCGAAAGACGGCATTACCTCACGGTTTTCCTTGTTGGCAATGCCTGTATACTCCGTAGGTTTGCCCCCTCCGTAGCAGGCTTGTTCAGTACCATAATAGACGTCCGGAATTCCTCTGACGGTAAACAAGAATGTCAGTCCCAACCTCAGTTTTCTGTAATTGTCGTTAGCCAGGCAAAGGAAACGGTCCCTGTCGTGGTTGTCAAGAAATGTTACCAGGTTGTTTGTATTTTTATACTTGTAGTCCTGATCCAAAATTTCTTTTATTAGGGAAAAATCGGCATCCCGTGCAAACACTTCCCTAGCGGCAAAGAACAGCGGGAAATCAAGCAAACCCCATTGATAATTTTGAAAATCGCTCACAAAGTCAACACTGCCGTTAAATACTTCTCCAAACGTCGGGACACCGAGATAATTTTCGAACTCCCTGATAAACCATTTTGGCAAAGAACTGTTTGCATCCACCCGGACAGCGTCAAAACCTATATCGTCTATCCATCTTTTATATGCATCAAGCAATGCATTTTTTGCATCCGGATTATCCTGGTTAATGTCATCCAATCCGCCCATGTCATAATTCACAAGCTGGTTGTAATCATTATAGTCGGTAATCGTCCCGTTATGGTGATACCAGTCCGGATTATTAAAAGGCGGCGCAGGGCAATAGGAAGGAGGATCGTAGGAAGTGGCATAGGGAGCCAGGTAATCTGCGGTATGATTTGGCACCGCATCCAAAATCACCTTCAACCCATTGGCATGTGCTGTGTCTACGAGCTCTTTCAGCTTTTCTTTTGTACCGAAATGGGGGTCTGCGCTGTTATAATCATTTGTAAAATATCCGTGATATCCCGATTCAGTCCCGTCCCTGCTTAACAACTCGTTCTTCTGAGGAGGAGAAATCCATATTGCTGTTACCCCTAAATTCTTGATGTACGGAATCTTATTGATAATACCTTGCCAGTCACCGCCTTGCGTATATTTTAGATCCCCCGGCCTATACTCATGATTGAACGTTCCGTTGTTGGATGGATCGCCGTCAGAAAAGCGGTCGGTCAAGATCATATATACGATATCATCACTACCAAATGTCGAGGTGGCAAATGAAGGCGGCGTACTTCCAAAAAGGATCGCCAGCGAAATAATCAGGCAGATAAATAACCTCATTCTTCTCGTCAATTTCATAGAAACACCCTTCCTTTCATAAATAGAATTGCACCCTTGTTACACTTCCGTCAAAAGTTGTGCAACGTCAATGCCCACCAAACTTCTATAGCATAGAATCACCTCCCCGCACCGGAGTTGAGTATTTTGAGTTGAGCATTTGGGACTGAACATTTTTATGCCCGGACATCGTTGTAAAAATGGCATAAAACTAGCATGCTATGTTTCATCATTTTGGGATTCGACTGTTTTATGCAGAACTGTATGACCTATAAAGTCCATAGGAAATATGCTTAGATTGAGATTGAAGTTAATCGGTTACATATACTGTAATATTTTCTTAGCTAACGTTATTTGCTTGAACCCGTTATATAAGTTTTTAAAATATGCTTACCTTATAGCAAGTAGCATTATAGCAAGTAGTATTTTTGCGAATTCATAAGCTTAAAAAATAATCTTTTATGCAACCGCTTACATTTTGCGGTAAAATAATTAAGAAATTTTCCCTCTTTTTTCCAATAGTAACATGATTTAGACGCCTGTTCAACTTCTAAATTATGGTAATTTATGCCAATAAATCCTGATTTATGAAATCATCTTGTCCAAGATACTCCTTACGCCATATATTGCAAAAAATCTACACAACTCAATTTCTTAAATTCATAAATATTCTCCACCTTGCAACTGCTCACAAGCCTTTTCATGGTAATTCCTAACGCGATTCATAACGTGCCTATGAGTACCGAATTCCTTCTTTCCCAAGCACTTGTTTTTATTACGGCATGTCTTTTGTGAGGTTTCGTACACAATATTTTCTTACTATACCGGCTGGATATAGCTTGAAGACTACAAAAAAAGTAAAAAGACCCCACAGCAGCAAATCAGCATATCTGAACTTAAGATGCTGCAGAGGTTTGAGGGCTTCATGCTCTAAAAAACGGGGTATGTTTACTTTATTGTGTTACTATAAAATTCATGAGGCAATTGTTATATCTTCAATAATATCGTCAAGCTGTGATTCATACTTTTTCAATGTTTCAGCTACCGCAGCCTTTAAAGCCTTGAGCTCTTCCTTGATATCCACCAATTTTTCTCTTTCCTGCTCTATCATCTGCTCAAGCTTCTTCTTTTCTTCAATGGCCTGGTTCCTTGCATCCTCCAGTATCAGCTCGGCTTTCTCCTGGGCTTTGATAAGAACATCGGCAATCTTGGCCCTGTCCTCGTTAATCTGGTCAGCCTTTTTTGAAAGCTCTTCATACCTGGCTTTTATTTCTATACTCTGATTTTTCAGGGCTGCTATCTCATCATCCTTTTCCTTGAGCTTATCATCGAACTCCCTCAGCATTTTCTCAATATAAGAGTTGACGTCAGACTTTCTGAATCCGAAAAGAGATGTTCCAAAACGTTTCTCTCCAGGCATTTTAATCCTCCTCTGCATATATCTTAAAAATATTATAAATTATTACAGGAAAAAAGTATATAGCCATATCAGCCATAAAGCTAAATTTCTGCACACATTAAAAATCCCGGTATCTTTAAAATACCGGGAAGTGCTGTTTATAGGTTTTTCTGCAGAAGGAGTGAGAAATCAGCCTTTGACCTGGCTCCCACAACTTTGTCCACCATCTCACCGTTTTTGAACACCATTACGGTGGGTATGCTCATAATCCTGAATTTTGCCGCCAGTTCACCCTGTTCATCCACATTCACCTTGCCTACCTTTGCTTTGCCGTCGAATTCCTCGGCAAGCTCATCCATAATCGGAGCAACCATCCTGCAGGGTCCGCACCACTGGGCCCAAAAATCAACCATTACCGGTTTATCGGAATTTATAACTTCCTGCTCAAAATTGTCTTTCGTTAAAATTATAATTTTATCGCTCGCCATATGCAATCCTCCTCTCAATTGTTATTATTTTACCCATTTGACATGATATAAAACACTTAATCAACAAAGTTCAAAAATTTCTGAATGGTATCAATCAAGGATTTTAAAGCCTGTTCCTTTTGCTCGGCAGAAAGGGCATTTTGCATGCAGTCCTTCGAATGCCTTTCAAGTATTATTCCTCCAACCTTATTAATCGCCGCACGGACTGCTGCCACCTGAGTAAGGATATCAACACAGGACTTGTCTTCCTCTACCATTTTTTGGATGCCTTTAACCTGTCCTTCTATCCGTTTCAGCCTTCTTATGACCTCTTGCTTATCTTCATTTATCTCTCTTTGAAGGTTGTCCAATTCCACATCAACACCTCCCTGATTATACCATTACTCAAATTGTAGTTTTTTATCATGCAAAAGTCAATTCGTTTTTATTGTTGTAAACTTCAGTCCCTTGCCGCCTCTCGTAACCACATAATCATCAAGGAGCTCGATAAACTTTCCTTCATAGGCAATGTTTTCGCTGCCGTCAATTCCGCGGAGCAGCCCCTCGGCCTCCGCCAGCTCATACACGGCACCTTTGGGAGTTATAAGGATGTTCCCGGGCAAGACGGGTTTCTCAAGGGGGATTTCAGTCCATGAGCCCTTGAGCAGTTCATCAAGCAGTCCAAAGTAGATTCTGCTTACCCTGTCTTCCTTATTTAATTCCCCCACGTAGACTTTGTCCTCAGAGTCAACGCCCAACAGGACCATTTTATTCTTAAAGGGCAGCTGCTTTGCGGCTTTATTTTTCCCAGCCCTCACATATATTTTATTTTTGTCGTCCTGGTAGATAAGGTTGTCGTTATATAAGGTTTCCTTGATAACGGTGCTTATACCGGTGTCCATAACGCGCATGAGGTTGTCCATTATATCGTATCTGTAGACCCTGGCCTTGGAATCGCTGACCTTGACCTTTACATAAACAACATTCGTCAGCGGCGACAGCTCGATGTCGAGGACTTCGCTTGCGGACGGCAGCCCTGAGATTTCAGGATAGCTGCGCTCCACATCCGAATGGATATCATAAGTGCTTATCTGCACGGCGGTCTTTCCCTTCTCCGTCACTCTCCTGGAATATATGACCATATCCCTGTCAGGAAGCCAGCCGTAGTAAAAAAGCAAATCCTCTCCCATATCAATGGTTTTTTTGCCTCTCCTGTTACTTATATCAAAAATCTCCAGTTTTCCGTCAAGTGAATATGCAACGTAAGCTCCGTCAGCCGAAACCTTTATCCCTGAAGCTTCCCGGGGAAGCTCGACTTCTACGCTGTTCGAAACCTCCTTTTCAGTTTCATACATCGTAGCCTTTACAGTGCCCCTATTTTGCAGATAAACCAGATCAAAATACGCCAGAAAGGCTGTCTGCAGCATTACAGATATTATTATCCATTTGTAAACCCGGGCAATCCATCTCATCAGCCAGCCTCCCCCTTCGCAGGCATCACCATGAACACCGTCGGTACCGTACGCTCGCCCAATTTGTCAGAAGGGTTGTTTATCACCTTGCCGTTAAAATACATCGTGGTGGATGAACCCCCGTCAAGGTTGGCCGCATTTACAGCACCGTAGTACAGAAGTATATCCTGGACATCTTTGAGTGTAGCCCCCAGGGATTTCAGGCTTCTTCCGTCTATCACCAGCAGCAGGACCTCCCCGTTTTCCCTCTGGCCTATGGCGGTGCGCGGGGCTATGCCCCAGCCGCCGTCACCCTTTGTTATGGTGGGCTTGCCGTTAACTATAAGAGGGGGGCCGAAACTCACGCCTTCCTTCACTCCGTACTTTTTCAACTGAGATATTGAATGTTTGCCGACGATAAGCATGCCTTTATCCGTAAAAGCGACGGTATCCTGCTTCACGTTTTCGTTTTTTATCTGGTTGTACACCACCTTGCCATCGTGTATTATAAAACCCATGGGCGCACCTCCGGTACCCGTCCAGCCCTGGTCAATAAAACCGCCTGCATTGATGGCGCCTACCGCCCCGTTTCTTTTCGCTATGGCGCTGGTGGTTTCACCGGCTTTAGGCATTTGGGAGGAATAGCCCACGACAATCCTTGTGGGGTCGTAAACTATCATGAGTTTCCCCTCAAAGTCCCCTCCGTCTATGTTATAAATATCAATCTTGCCGGTATGATTGGTATCAAAATCCAGGACTTGCACCTGTTCCCCAAACTGGGTCGGGTCTACAGCATAGGATCCTCCCAGTATTCTGGATATGGCCTGGTCAGACAGGAACATCTTTGCGATATACTGGTGCCTTAAAGTGTTCCAGGATGCCCCTACTATAGTCCTTTTTACATTCTCAAAGGGACCGTAAAAAATCAAAAACGGCATTGTAACAGCCGAAAAAATTAATTCGAATATCAAAAATGAAACAAGCTTTCTCCTCACAAAATTTACCCACCTTCAACCCTCATTTATACTGCCCTTGCACACAGCGCAAAAAGCCGGAAGCCTAGGCTATTCCATACGCATCCAGCGTCTTATGTACGCGCTCGAAAATCAAACCGGCCACAAACCATGCAGGGGCATAGGCCAGAGTAACCAGACCGTCGATGGCATAAGGCCCTGTATATTTCCATGGATAAACCCCCAGCATGCTTACCAGCAGCAGTCCGCTAGCATATTCTATTCCCCATATTATTACAACCCAAATCAACCCTCTTACAGGCCACTTCCAACCATAAATCGCATCATGTATGGGCCCCAGAAAAACCGCACAGCCGTATATTAAAAACATCCAGAGGTTCGTGAAGCCTGCAAGCCTCAAATCGCCCGTTATGAAAGAATGAAGCCCCGTCCAGAATATCTCCATGCTCCAGCCCAACAATCCGTAAATAAAAAACCTTTTAAGCATATCATTATTTTTTGTATTACAGCAAGATTTTAATAGTAGTAAAATTTCGCTGTAATTGAAAATTGTGAAAAACGGCCCCTATCCCCTTGCAAAGATCAATAAGGCCAGACAAACCAATATATCGCCCGCAGTAACCAACAAAAGCTCCGGCAGGCCTCCGCAATAAGGACGGCTGCAGCCGTCCTTCCCCCGTTTAAACCTACTTTATTTCAGTATATATTACATTTTACTTTAACACATATCACATTCCCCTTCAAGCTTCAAATAAAACACAAAAGGGAAGGCTGTTAACCTTCCCTTTCCCTTGAAATAAATGGGTTTTGTACCTCGAATTACCAGTAAAAGTCCTTTAGTCACCATCATCATGCCCAGGGTAGCTATAAAAAGCGGGATTTTCATCTTGGCTATAATTGTGCCACTGATGACTCCGCACAAAGCACCTGCTGCTATTCCGCCAAGCACTCCCAAAAGGAGGGGCAGTTTCCAGAAGGTTTTTAAGTTCGTGCTTTTAAACAGTTTCCTGCTTTTTTCAATCCTTGTCCTCGTAAGGTATTCTATAAAGGTTTCGCCGGTATAGTTTTTAAATATAAAACTGATATAGCTTGTGCTTATAAAAAGATGTTTGCAAACAGCGCTGAGTGAAATATCCGTGTCGTTATAGTGCTCTCTTATGTACTCCTCTGCTTTTAGAACCTGCACCTTTGCAAAATCAGTCCTCTTATGTTCAGCCTGTTCCACTGCCTTCCTGCAGAACTTCTTAAGCCAGGCTTCGACGTCATCCAGGGTTTTAAAACGATACACCTCGGCAAAAGGGCTTGTATTATTCTCGAATATATCCTTTTCTTCAATTCCCAGCTCGCTGATAGCGCTGGTTATATAGGAAATGATCAGCTGGATACGGATATAGCATCGGTAATATTTATTACAAAGAGCCCTTTTTTTAGTATAACTATACCTACAAAAGCAAAAGATAAATTTATATGCTTGAACATGAATTATATGCTTGAATATGGAGGTAGCTTATGAAAAACAAAAGAACAATGAAAAGAATAACCCAGCCAGCCGGCTTTAAAGGCGAAATGGTGGACGAAAAGGATCCCACGGACCTGGACCCTACGGGAAGATACATGAGGAAGAACCCTTATAAAACCCCGCCCAACAATCTTACTACAAAAGACAAGTAGACAATAAGTCGATGGGGCTGCCTTTTTGGACAGCCTCAATTATTTGTGTTATTTTTTGGATAGTCTCAATTATTTTTGTGTTATTTAATAAAAAATGGCATAATATAAATAAATATTCCAAAAATGGAGGTTAAACATGTATACTTTAGGAAAAATAACTATAACCACCGTACTTCCGGAAGAACTCAAAAGATTGAAGGATATAGCATATAACCTCTGGTGGTCGTGGAATCCTGAAGCTCTTGACCTTTTCAAGGAGATAGACCTGCCGCTGTGGGAGAGGCTGGGAAAAAATCCCGTGAGATTCCTTCAGGAAGTAAGCCAGAAGAAGCTGGACCGGAAGGTGGAGGATCCGGTCTATATGCAGCGCTACCAAAAGATAGTGAATGACTTTGATTCATATATGTCTGATACTGAGACATGGTTTAACAGGAACTATCCTGATAAAAAAAATCATGTGATAGCGTATTTTTCAGCCGAATACGGTTTGAGCGAGGTCCTCCCCATATATTCAGGGGGACTTGGCATCCTGTCGGGGGACCATTGCAAATCCGCCAGCGACCTTGGCATCCCTTTTGTTGCGGTAGGTCTGTTCTATAAGCAAGGTTATTTTGACCAGCGCATAAATCATGACGGCTGGCAGGAAACCAATTTTCACGATTTGAACGTTTCCCATCTCCCTATACTGCCTGTGTTCAATGACAGCGGGGAACAGGTGCACATCGGCGTAGAACTTCCCGGAAGGATAGTTTACGCAAAAGTATGGCAGGTCAAGATAGGCCGCATTTCCCTGTATTTGATGGATACCGACGCGGAACAAAACAGCCCCTACGACAGGTCCCTGACCTCCAGGTTATACGGCGGAGACCAGGAGACAAGAATACAGCAGGAAATATTCCTCGGCATAGGCGGATACAGGGTTTTGGAAACGCTGGGCATAAAGCCTCATGTGTATCATATGAATGAAGGCCATTCGGCTTTTTTGGGCCTCGAAATCATACGCAGGCTCATGCAGGATGGAAATATCCCGTTTAAAGTTGCAAAGGAAATAGCAGCTTCCTCCCTCATATTTACAACACACACGCCTGTACCCGCGGGCAATGACGTGTTTCCCCTCCACATGATAGATAAATACTTCAGCAACTTCTGGGATATGCTTGGAATAAGCAGACATGAATTTCTGGATTTGGGTTTAAAAGTCACAGACAGCCAGAATTTCAACATGACTGTCCTGGCCTTGACCCTTTCAGGCAGGAAGAACGGCGTAAGCGAACTTCACGGCGCCGTCACGCGCAACATATTCAACAGCCTCTGGCCCGGCATCCCTGAGGATGAAGTGCCTGTAACACATGTGACAAACGGCATACATACCCTCATATGGCTTTCACCAAGCTTCAGAAATATGTACAACAGGCATCTGGGGGAAGACTGGATAAATCGGCAGCACTTAAAAGAAATCTGGGATGGAGTTGACAACATCCCTGACGAGGAGCTCTGGCAGATCCATTGCGCTTTAAAAACCAAGATGATAGGTTTTGTCCGCGACAGGCTGAGGGATCAAAAAATGGAAAACGGGGAGCCGGCAGACAGCCTGAAGGAGATCGATTCTCTTCTGGACCCCTATGCCCTGACTATTGGCTTTGCCCGCAGATTTGCTACATACAAGAGGGCTAATTTGATTTTCAGAAATATCGAGCGTATCAAGCGGATTCTTAACAACCCGGATATGCCGGTACAGATAATATTCGCAGGCAAGGCTCATCCTGCCGACAGGCCTGCCCATGAGGTCATAAAAAACATCCACGATATAGCAAATTCAGAGGGATTTACTGGAAAAGTAGTGCTTGTGGAAAACTACAATATGGCGCTGGCGCGCAGCCTGGTGCAAGGAGTTGACATCTGGCTGAACAATCCCAGAAGGCCTCTTGAGGCCAGCGGAACCAGCGGAATGAAGGCCTCCATAAACGGGGTTATCAATTTCAGCGTATTGGACGGCTGGTGGTGCGAGGGCTATAACGGGAAAAACGGCTGGATTGTGGGTGATGACACTTCCTACGAAAATGAATATTTTCAGGATAACGCGGACAGCGAATCCATATATGATGTGCTGGAGAAACAAATCATACCCCTTTATTATGACAGGGATGCCAGAGGCATACCGGTAAAATGGGTAAATATGATGAAAGAGTCAATAAAGTCGCTGGCCTATCAGTTCAGCACCCACAGGATGGTCCGCCAGTATACCGAACAAATGTATGTGCCGTCTATGGAAAGGGTGAACAGGATGGTTTCAGACAACTTTGCCCTAGCATATCATCTTGCCGACTGGAAATCATACATTAAAGAAAGCTGGTCCCAGGTGCATATAATCGCCGAAAAAAACATGGACCGTCTGAAGGACCACAGTTCCTTCTCAGGTCAAACCATCACCCTTAACACCCTTGTAAATCTTGGGAACATAGACCCATCCGGCGTCAGAATAGAAGTTTATTACGGCAGCATAGGCAAAAACAACATGATTGAAGAAGCAAAAACTGAAGAGATGAAAGTAGTTGAAAAAACCGGTCCCTCCGTATACCGCTACTCGGCAGACATCAGGCTGGAGGATGGCGGGGAATATGGCTATACCTTCAGGGCCATCCCTTACCACCCGCACCTTATCAACAAATTTGACATGGGCCTGATCAGGTGGGCAGTATAGGGACATAGAGCATCGGTATAGAGCAATATTTGACACATACAGGGAAATTGTGGTAAAATGATGTCAGTAAAGGGGAGTAGCTTCACAGTTGCAGGGCCAACAACCGGTAGCGTTTAATACCTGGCTCTGCAATCCTTCGAGGAAAGCAAGACCTTTGGTGTAGTTCAACATTGCATTTGAATTATGCCGAAGGTCTTTTTATTTAGCTTTGACATTCCCCTGGTAATATGCAGTTTTCAATTGGGTAAAATAAATGTGGTGAAAGGAGATTGCAAAAAATGGCTGACGCGAACAATATGTCTGTCACAAACCCGTCATTTCACACAGTTACGGTTGATGATGCCCTCAAAGCCTTGCAAAGCAGCACCAGTGGGATAAGTGAAGAGGAAGCATCAAAAAGGAGAGCCCTATATGGGAAAAATGAGCTGGAGGAAGGCAAAAGAAAAACCCTACCAGGGATGCTCCTTGAGCAGTTCAAGGATGTGATGGTGATTATACTGATAATCGCCGCCGTCATCTCCGGCTTTCTGGGCGAGATTACCGATACCGTCATAATATTGGTGGTAGTGGTGCTCAACGCAGTCCTCGGAGTCATCCAGGAAAGCAAGGCGGAAAAGTCCCTTGAGGCCCTTAAAAGCATGTCAAAACCCTATGCAAAGGTGAAAAGGGCTGGGGAAATAAAACAAATAAAGACGGAAGAAATCGTTCCCGGCGATATAGTGCTTATCGAAGCCGGTGATTATGTGCCCGCCGATATGAGGCTTATAGAGACTGCAAGCCTGAAAATTGAGGAAGCAGCCCTTACCGGGGAATCTGTACCGGTAGAAAAATGCGTGGATGTGATTGATAAGCCCGACGTGGTTATCGGCGACAGGAAAAATATGGCCTTTCTTGGAAGCAGTGTAGTTTACGGCAGGGGTCTGGGTGTAGTAACGGGTACTGGTATGAACACCGAGGTCGGAAAAATAGCAGGCTATATTACAGGCGGCGAAGGGGAAGAAACTCCGCTGCAGAAAAAGCTGTCCGAGATGGGCAAATACCTGAGTGCAGGCGTAATCATAATAGCCGCCGTCATTTTTTTCGCAGGGACTCTTCAGGGACGCCCCTATCTTGAAATGTTTTTGACTTCGGTAAGTCTGGCGGTCGCCGCTATACCTGAAGGACTCCCGGCTATCGTAACTATAGTCCTGGCAATAGGAGTCCAGAAGATGTCAAGAAAAAACGCCATAATAAGGAAGCTTCCGGCAGTGGAAACCCTTGGAAGCACCGAGATCATCTGTTCTGATAAGACCGGCACCCTCACCCTGAACAAAATGACTGTAAAAGAGCTATATCTGGGAGGAAATTTGCTCAGCGCAGAAGATATACCCGACAGCACAAAGGATCTGGACACATTTATCCAGGTAATGGCATTGTGTAACGATTCCAGGATAACCAGAGCAGGCAAAGGACAGATAGATGCCCTTGGAGACCCTACCGAAACGTCTCTTGTCAATTTCGCCTCAAGAAAAGGTTTTTATAAAGATGAGATGGAAAAAGCCTACCCCAGGAGAGGGGAGATACCCTTTGACTCGGATAGAAAACTGATGACAACCATAAACGAGCTAAAGGGCAGCTTCAGGATCATGACTAAAGGCGCGCCTGACGTCTTACTGGAAAGGTGCGGCAGCATACTTGTCAACGGAGCGGTTATGCCCATGACGGATGAAATCGCCTCCGCCGTCAGGAAGGCCAACTCGGAAATGGCAGGCAAAGCCCTGAGGGTGCTGGCACTGGCTTTTAGAGATGTTTACGCCATGCCTCAAGACATTAGACCTGAGATTATAGAACAGGACCTTGTCTTTGTGGGCCTTGTAGGCATGATAGACCCTCCCAGGAAGGAAGCAAAAGATGCGGTTAGGGTTTGCAAGGAAGCGGGAATAAGGCCGATTATGATCACCGGAGACCACAGGGATACGGCGGCGGCGATAGCAAAGGAACTGGACATCATTCAGGATGAATCCGAAGCCGTCACGGGCAGCGAACTGGATAAAATAAGTGAAAAGGACTTCCCGGGACGGGTTTCAAAATACTCCGTGTACGCCAGGGTGTCTCCTGAGCACAAAGTGAGAATAGTAAAAGCCTGGAAATCCAAGGGCAAAATTGTCGCCATGACCGGGGACGGAGTAAATGATGCCCCCGCTTTAAAAGCGGCGGATATCGGTGTAGGCATGGGAATTACAGGCACTGACGTGGCAAAGGGAGTGTCTGATATGGTGCTGGCTGACGACAATTTTGCTACAATTGTGTCAGCGGTGGAGGAAGGCAGGAGAATTTACAGCAACATACGCAAAGCCATACAATTCCTGCTGTCTGCCAACATGGGCGAAGTAATTACCCTGTTTATAGCAACCATGCTCAACTGGACGATACTGTTCCCTATCCATATCCTATGGATAAATCTCGTCACCGACGCCTTCCCCGCGCTGGCACTGGGAGTGGAAAAAGCTGAAAAGGACATAATGAAGCAAAAACCGCGCAAGTCGGGAAAAAGCATTTTTTCGGGGGGTCTTGGAGTTAACATAATCTACCAGGGAATTATTGAAGGGCTTGCAACCCTTGCTGTTTATTATACAGGCTTTAAGCTGTATTCGAGAGAAACAGCCGTAACCATGGCCTTTGTAACCTTAGGGCTAATCCAGCTTACTCACTCGCTGAATGTGAGGTCAGCCACAAAATCCGTTTTTACCCTGGGTCTGTTTTCAAACATGTACTTAATCGGGGCTATAGCTTTATCAGGATTTTTACAGGTTGTAGTGGTTTTAGTACCCTACCTGAACGGCATATTCAGGGTTAAATTTTTAAATGCGCAGCAGTGGCTGATAGTTGTGGCTGCTTCGTTATTGATCCTCCCCGTAGTGGAGCTGGTAAAATTTGTACAAAGGAAGCGAAGCCAGGTTTCCATTGACTAATTGTTTTCTAAACACTATAATAAAAATATCCCATAGAATTTCATATGGAGGTACTAATGACTAAAAAAGCTCTACAGGTAATGCTGGCTTTTGTGCTGGCAGCGTTGCTTATGCCTTTTCAATCTATCAGCGCAGCCTCAGAAAGCAGTAATACAAACACAAACGTGAAACTTCCGGGCTATAAGTTTTCCCAAATTCCGGATATAAAAGCGTCATCCGCCATACTTGTAGAATCTGCCCGTGGCCAGGTTCTGTATGAAAAACAGTCATCCCGGAAGCTTCATATTTCTGCCGCCTGCAAAATCATGACTGCGTTGGTTGCTATCGAAAAGGCCGACCTGAGCTCAAAAGTGACCATCAGCAAAGAATCTGTAGACGCGGAAGGTTCGGCTTTAAGCCTTGAGGTAGGCAAAAAGTATTCAGTAGAAGACTTGCTGTACGGAATAATGCTGACGTCTGCCAATGACGCTGCCAAAGCGCTGGCTGAGTATGTGGGCGGCGACATCAACAAATTTGTGGTTCTGATGAACAATAAAGCCCACGAGCTCAATATGAAGGACACCCACTTTGCAAACCCTACCGGGCTTTACGATGAGTCTCAGTATACCACTGCCTACGATATTGCCTTATTGATGAAATATGCGCTGAGCAACCCTACATTTAACAGGATGTTCTCTATAAAGGCAATGCCCTGGGTAAACGGGCAAGGTGAAGTTAAAATACTTACGAACCAGAACAAGCTTTTTTGGAGCTATGACGGTGTTGACGGGGGAAAGACCGGCTTTAACGAGAAAGACCGGCAAACTGCCATAACCACAGCCACAAGGGGCAACATGAGACTTATTTCCATAGTACTGGATTCTCCGGAAAACAGCGTTTTTGAAGACTCGGCGCAGATTTTGGATTTCGGATTTGATAATTATAAAACCTCAATCCTGGTTTCAAAGGATTCACCGCAAAAAACGATCCAAATAGGTGACAAGGAAATCAACCTGGTCAGCATAAGCGATGTTTACTATACCCATCCGATTGGGGAAAGCTATATAAAGAGCTTTGAGTGTACTACAATTCCTGACCTTAATCCTCCTATAAACAAGAACAGCGTTGTGGGGACGGCAAGGTATGTGTTGAATGATAATACGGTTATAAGTATAGACCTTTACCCGGATACGGAAATACTGCCGCCTGAGGACTTTCGTTCTTCGATAAAGAAGGTAATAACTGAAAACAAGGATATATTTTATCTTTTACTCATCTTGGTATTTATTGAGGTCATCCTTATCATTTATAACATAATTAAATTCATAAAGAGGCTTATAAAGAGGACCTCTATGGCAGAGAGGAAATAGAGGCTATTTCTTCCCTGTTACAAAGTCATAAACTTTTTTAGATATGTTGGCAATGACTTCGCAGGCCTCAGTCTCGTCGTCTACATTTCTGGACATGATGGATATGACATAGGGCTCATCGCTAAAAACCACTCCAACATCATGATAGGCCCCAACCTGATTGCCGATTTTATGCGCCACCCTTACATCCTTCGGAAGCAATTTAGGTATTCTGTCGTTAAAAATCGTATTTTCAAAATAATTCATCAATTCTTTCCCCAGAGAATCATTGCTTTGATAGAACTCATACACCCTTTTCATATACAGAGCCATGTCTTTGGGGCATGAAACATTGTCGGCATCGGAAACAACCGTCCCCCCCAGCTCCCTCATATAATCCTTGACATTGTTTCTGCCAAGGAGTCTCAGCAGTATATTTGTAGCTACATTATCGCTGACCTCGATGGAAAGCCTGGATAGCTCTTTTACGGTATACCTGCTTCCAACTTTTTCATACTGAAGTTTACCCGTCCCGCCTTCATAGTCGCTTTGCAAATACGTCATCAGCCCGTCGCCGTTAACTGAACCGGCCTCAATTTTCTTGTATAAATATAAATTAATGGGTATCTTTATGGTACTTGCTGCTATATATTCGGTTGTTTCGTTTATTCCGAATTCACTTCCGTCCACCAGGTTAATATAATATATGCCGTATTCCCCGCTGAACTTTTTTATATAGCTCTCAATATCGCTTTTTAGGACGCTCAAATCTTTGACTTCGTCTCTGTCCGTCCTTTCTTTGTTCCTGCCCGAGGCCACGGCATCGATTCTCCCTCTGCTTTTTATACCGGATCCATCAACTCTATTCTCATCATCATTTATGCCTCCATAATCAATCTTTATCCCGCTGTCAACCCTGTGCCCACTGTCGCTCCCAACCCCTTCCAGCGCTTGCCCGGCATCGTCCCGTAAATTCGCCAGCAAGCCGTTTAATTTATACACCAGGCTTTTAGCCGGGATATCGCCATATAAGCCGGATGCAACGATAAAAACCGCTGCCAGCATCGTAAAGAATCTGATCCTTTTCTTTCGCCTTCTTTTTGCGATCCTTTCTTTCAGAGGGAGGCTGCGATCAAACTTCATCAACTCACCCCGTAGCACTTTAACAGTAATACCCCAGAAAAATTTTCTCATTTGGTAAATGCCATTGTCAAATATATCCCAACCTTATTATTGCCAAAAAAAAGAGATTATAACCCTCTTGAGGTTGTAATCTCTCTTAAAAACGGAAAATTTATTTTATCATTAATGTCGGAAGTCAAGCAAGTGACTCCTCCGATTCCTTTACCGCGCCTGAATATCTTTTATACCTCCTGCTCAGCAAATTGTTTTCTTTTTCCACGTAATCCCCCAGGACTTTACTCAGGTTAAGGACATCCGACATCTCAAAATACCCGCTCTTTCTATGCACAAACCTTATAGCGCGTATGGCACCCTCAGCAAAGACCCTCCTGGAAAAAGATTCATGAGTGATTTCAATTTTGTCTTCTTCCCCTATAATCATCACTTCATGCCTTCCGACAACACCGCCGGCACGTACCGCGGTTATAGGTATCTCCGCACTGTCGCGGTCCAACCCTGAAGACTTCAAGCCTTTCTCAATCTCCTTGGCAATCTTCAGGGCAGTTCCCGAAGGCGCATCTTTTTTCCTCTTGTGATGTATTTCAGTTATTTGGAAGTCATAGTTGTTTAATATGCTTGAAGCTATATTGGTCAAAAGCATAAGCACATTGACACCCAGCGTTATGTTGGGAGCGTATACAATGCCGTTGTGGTATTTTTTCGTAAGCACAAAGAGCTTCTTTAACGCCAACTTGGAGAAACCCGTTGTGGCTATCACCATGTTTACTTTCATCCTTGAAAATATTTTTGCATTGTGCATCGTCGCTTCAGGGGTAGAAAAATCCACAACTACATCCGGCTTTGTCCTAAATATTATTTCTTCCAGGTTATCTGAACCTTCTACGATAATCCCGGTATCACGGCAACCGATGATCTCGCCTAAATCTTTGCCTTTTTTACTGCTCTGGGGGCTGCAAATCACTGCGACAAGTTTTATGTCTTCCTGCTCCAATAAAACCTTTGCAACTTCCTTTCCAGTCTTACCAAGTCCCATCAAGCACACTCTTATCATCAATATCCCTCCAATCTTATTAGTATTCTTAATATTCGATTTAGGTGCAAATACTGCGTGTCAAACCTTCGCCAGAAACGGCGGCGCTTTTTTAGGCCGCAGGGTGCGGGAAACAAATCGTCCCTCCAGACCTGCCATGGGACATCTCCCTGCACGCTCCGTTACAGGATTAACCAGCCATAACCTGTTGCGAAACAGAAGATTTTGTTTCACTGAACACTTTGTGAAAGCTCCATGAGCATTACTACACCTGAGACGAACAAAAAGCTGCAGAGAAGTATCTGCAGCTTTCTTATCCCTCACAAGGAATCAAGCATATAATCACCTTCTCTTCCAACGCTTACGAGGTTAGCTGACGGATTCGGATCGGAAAGAGATTGACCCTACCACTTCAGAGACCTGGCATTGCAAGCGAAATTGATCTGACAAACTTTTCGCTTGTTTCCACCCTTCAACCTCTGACCTTCAGCCTCTAAAAGTGGATTCACCCCAAAATTGGTTCCCCCGCTCTATATTTAGATTAAGCGCAAGTTTTAATTTATAATATTCATTTGTACTATTATAGACTGCTCTTTGAAGAGTTTTGTTCCCTTCACTATATGAAAGTTTTATCCTTATAGTTCGTTTTTATTATATCAGGTTTTCACATATATGTCAATGCATATATGGAAACATATGTAAGCACTTTAAGCTTCTATCCTGCCGTATACTCCTCCACCGCCTGCTTCTATGTCAAGCCTGTCCTCCCTGGCGAGGATGATGTTTCTTGCAATATCCTCCTTCACAACCTCTTTCAGCTCCTCAAAACTCACATCATGCAAAATCCTCATTTCGCTTCCAAAACGATCAATGAGCCTGTCAATGGTTTTAGGACCAACTTTAGGTATAAACTCCAGAGGAATTTGATAATGGTAAGGCGGTCTGCCTTTCATTTCAGGCTCGTCACGGTCCTTGATCATTTCAAGCCTGTCCTTAACTCCGATGACAACGCCATGACTGTCCGAAAGGGGGCACTTTAATACAGGAGGCTCTCCTTCAATAACTGCGTCGCACACCAGGCAATAAGTCCTGTGATATTTGCCAAGCATGGGGTTAAGGCCGTAATTTGCCGCTATTTTCCTTCCTTCGGAGCCTTTCAAAGCCTTCAATACCTCGTCAAAACTTGCCTCCTCCATTTCAAATATATTATACTCCCTGCCCATCTTTATCAGGGAATGGGCATCGGAGTTACTTATAAAAGCTTTGCCATCCAGCTCGCTCAACTGGCTTGCCATCATGGAGTCTGCGCTCAAGCCCAGCTCTATTGCCGGTATCTTTTCGAAGGATTTGTCATCAAATACGGCGTGCAGGGAGTCACAGCAGTTCCCGTAAAAGCTTTTGTGGGGCGTAAAGGCATGAGCCGGAATATATATTCCCCCGTAATAATCCACTATGTTGAAAAGCTCCTGTCCCCTCAGCCTGCTCATGGTACTGCATGCTTTTATATTTCTCATGTGCTTGCTCATCTCGTTGGAAAACTCCTTCACCTGCTTGAGAGTTGGGAAAAAACACAGGGAATGAGAGCTGCAGCCTTCCGATTCATGAGTCTCAATCTCAGCCCCCAGGAGAAGAGTCTGTCCGCGCCTGTATTCCATACCCCCTCCATTTTTCTCGGCAAGCTCGCCCTTTTCCATGAGTCTGTCGATGTCCTCAAGGACATAGGGTGAGATACAGTCCACAACTCCTATCACATTTATGCCCTTGCGGTAATAGGACTCATAAGCAATATTTTCAAAGGTTAAGTTATAAGCAGTAGCTTTTTTTACCTCCTGCCCCCCTGATGAGCGTCCTATATGGACATGGAGGTCAACATAATACTTATTCACTATTTACGCACCATCCCTATAAACAGCCAACAATGAAACTTATAGCTATAGCAATAACTACATAATAATATATATATTATAACTTAATTACCCGCAAAATACCTACCGTCATCAAAACAGTTAAAGCAAAAGCATGGAGCAAATGCGTACCAGCTTTAGCCATTCATATGTATAAGTCCATTTTAGCATAGATTCGGTTATATATAATGAAAAAACGCACCCCAAAAATGGCTGCGCTTTTCCTTAGTCAACTCGCCGGTTTTCTTAGCAAGGCATTTCAAATATTCCATCGTCTTTCTTCACTTCCGTGTCCTCTGCCTGAAATGCGGCTTTGGGCTCAGGTGTAGCGGGATATACTATTTTATGTGTCACTTTCAATCCCCGCATCACCCCATTATCTGCACTTCTCTGGTGAAGCCGGCCCACTTGCCGCACCTGTCTCCCCAGCGTGCTATGGTCCTCCCGTTTGACAGTATCTCTATAATCTCACACATGTTCGGGCAGTCCCGACACTCCATGCTTTTTGCCTTATATTCATTCTCAATTGTCCCAAAACCATAAAATTTAGTGTTGGTCGTTCCCTGTGCCATCCTGTTCTTTGCGATAAGGGCCGCTCCATATGCGCCCATGACATCATGGTATTCAGGTATTATAACCTTTTTCCCCAAGGCTCTCTCAAAGGCTGCAACTATGCCCACATTAGCTGCCACTCCACCCTGGAATACGATAGGTTCAAGAATTTCCTTGCCTTTTGCAAGATTGCTTAAATAGTTTCGCACCAGGGCCTCGCACAGCCCTCTGATGATGTCCTCCACACAGTGGCCGGTCTGTTGCTTGTGTATCATATCCGATTCTGCGAACACCGCACACCTTCCGGCAATTCTGACAGGGGAACCGGACCGCAGGGCGTATGAGCCGAACTCCTCTATTGGTATGTTAAGCCTGGCAGCCTGCCTGTCCAGAAAGGACCCTGTGCCGGCGGCGCATACGGTGTTCATCGCGAAGTCATACACCACCCCGTTGCGCAGTATTATTATCTTTGAGTCCTGTCCGCCGATTTCAAATATAGTCCTGACACCCGGCACAAGCTTCTGGGCCGCCACAGCATGAGCGGTAATTTCATTTTTTACGATATCCGCTCCCACAATGGCGCTCGCAAGCTGCCTACCGCTCCCCGTGGCCCCTACGCCCTTTATCCTGACATCATCTTTCAGGCGCTCCACAAGAGCTTTCATGCCTGTGCGCAGTGCATTTATCGGCTGCCCACCGGTCCTCAAATAAAGCTTTTCAATGATATTGTCCTCTTCATCAGTTACAACCAGATTAGTGCTCACCGACCCTACGTCGATTCCCAGATAGTACCCGGTTTCTTTCAAAGGCCGTCCTCTCCCTTCTTTTGTTAAGCAGATCAATAAAGGCTTCAACCCTTGTCATATAACCTGCCTCTCCTGTCATTTCATCAATAATGATGGTAAGGATGGGCACGTCGTAATCCTTTTCAACTGCCGGCAATATGCTTTGTGCAACGATCTCCGGCATGCAGGTGAGCGGATATATCTGGATCACTCCGTCAAAGCCCTGCCTGGCAAACAGTACCGTATGCCCTATGGTCTCCTGGGCATGTCCGCCTATCATCGTGCCAAGATAAGGCTTTGCCGCCTCTGCATAGCTTAAGTCCCTGGGAAGGTGCAAAGCGTTTTTCAGTATATGATCTACAATCCAATTGCTTACAGTAACAGGGCGGTGAACCTCAACTCCCATATCTCCGAGCCTGGACTGCAGATAAAAGCTTGGATATTGGTCTATGGTAGTGTATATTTCGCCTACTATGCCTACTTTCAACGGCTCAATGCTGTTATCTGTTTCCACCTTCAGCAACTGCTCCCTGGCATTTTTAATCAGTTTTTTAATCTCATCGGATCCTCTGACGGCCAGCACCCTTTCCTGAAACCACTTATAAATCCTGTCGGTACTGCCTTTTTTGACCTCTCTGGGTCTGGTCCTGAAGCTAAGCCTTTCCAGTTCATCCACCTGGATAGAGATTTGTGTAGTATTCTTTATGGCCTTGACTATTTTATATATATTAAGCCCGCCTATGAGCTTTTTAACCCTTCCTACAAACTCCCCCAGTTCTTTGTCCGGCATTTCAAGAGTGATCAGGTCCATTTCACAGCCTGCATCCCTTAAAATTTCCCTGTGCATTTCACAGTAGTAGCCAAACCTGCACGGACCACAGCCTCCGGCCATCAGCACGGTATCTGCGCCACATTCATAGGCCTGTATGAGGTTTCCTATGGTGATTTTCAACGGCAGGCAGGCCATTTCAGGTGTATGCCGGGAACCTAATTCAAGAGCCCTTTTATTATTGAACTGGGGTATTATATAATCGACGCCCAAATCGTCCAGCAGCGCTTTCACGCATATGTATGCATTACCCAAATGAGGAAATGTTACTTTCATCTGCACTCCTCCATCTTATCATGTCTATAAATGCTTCCAGCCTGGTGTTCATGCCCGCTTCACCCGAGTGTTCATCGATGGTGAGTACGGTGAAGGGCACGCCTCCCTTTCTCCTCACCTTTCTTTCAATGAGGTCGCATACAAAAGAATCGATGCCGCAGCCGAAACTCATGACATAGATTATGCCGTCTATATCATCCCTTTCAAGCATATGGAGGACGCTTCCCATAGCTTTTCTCCCGAAGTACCAAAACATCTTTTTATTTAAGGTGCCAGCCTTCTCATTTATAATACCGCCGTCAATCATATCTACAGTCAATATATTTACATTACTATCCCTGAGCTTTCTGATCATATCCATGTTGATGTAGCTGTCGTAGAGATTGTATACATGGCCGATAACCGCCACATTGAGCACTTTATCGTCAGGTTTCTTAAGCACCTTAAATTTTCTGTCCAGTATGTCGGATGGCAGCAGCCCTTTCTTTACCTGTTCTCTGAAATCTCTGTAGCTTTTCAGGGCTTTTTTAAATGCAGCTTTAATTTCAGCCTTATGGCAGTTAAAGTGGGCTCCGGCCTCCAACGCAGCTTTCATTGCATTGCGCTTTGATTTTCTTAAATTTACTTCCGTATCAATAATCGGAGGCAGGTCTTTGAGCGACTGCCTTATCATATCAGGAAGTCCGCCGAATTTGGGACAGACATACTCGCCTTTTGATACGCTTGTAAATCTGGGTATAAACAGGTAGTCCACTCTTCCCCTAAGGTTCATGACATGGCCGTGGAAAAGCTTCACAGGCAAACATGCCTCGTCTACGCAGTTTTTTATCCCATCATCAAGGATTCTTTTCGTAGTCCGGTCGGACACCACAATCTCCGCCCCTATCTCCTCAAAAAAGGTCTTCCAGAATGGATAATACTGGTAGTAAAACAAGCCTCTGGGAATTCCTATCTTTTTCGCCATTAAATCAACACCTCGAAGAGTATTATTGACTTCCGGCGTTGAGTTTATGCACTAAAAAAGGTTCTACAATAAATGTTGGGGTGCCGAAGCGTAATAGTTTCGGTGCTCCAGCATTTTTTGTAAATAAAGAGAGCATGGAGTTGAAATCTCAAGTA
>Ga0134103_1001420_pt1 | contig 22294 bp, 20 predicted proteins | sample 14_taG_2_FD_94445 | JGI IMG/M metagenome (GOLD analysis project Ga0134103, IMG submission 94445) | Switchgrass degrading microbial communities from high solid loading bioreactors in New Hampshire, USA - 14_58_20_212_A1 metaG | ecosystem: Engineered > Bioreactor > Semi-continuous > Anaerobic >...
CATCAAGATGAAGGGAAATGACATCATAGAGTCCATATTTGCCAAGCATTTTCCCGTTCCCTTCATGTCCCTTTGGATCTGCGATTGCGTGGAAAAGGCAAAGGACTACAACTGCGGCGGCACGCGCTACAACACTCAGTACCTTCAGATCGTGGGGCTTGGCACCATTGCCTATAGCCTGACCTCTATCAAATATCACGTATTCGACAAAGGAGCTGTTCAAATGGACGAACTGCTCGACGCCTTGAAGTCTGACTTTGCCGGCGAATACGAGATGTTACGACAGGTCATCTTGAATAAAAGTCCCAAGTACGGCGAAGATGACGATTATGCCGACAAGATAGCTAAAGACCTGGTGGATCAAGTCGTCAGCATGATCGAAAGCTATCCCCCTTCGCCCGTAAGAAGGGCGTCAAAGAGGGCCTACTTTTTGCCTACGACCGCTCACGTTTATTTTGGCAAAGTCACGGGCGCTACGCCTGACGGCAGGAAGGCAGGTTTTCCCGTATCGGAGGGCATATCGCCCGTACAGGGAAGCGACAGAAAGGGCATCGCAGCGGTTTTTAGGTCCGTCTCCAAATGTGATTGGGATAAGACGGGCGGTGCCTTGCTGAACCAACGGCTTAGCCCAGATTTACTCGAAGGGGAAGAAAACGTCAAGAAGCTGGCACAGTTGATCAGGACCTTTTTCATGATGGGCGGACATCACGTGCAGTTCAACGTCGTCAGCACCGAACTGCTAAAAGAAGCACAAAAAAGGCCCAAGGACTTCCAGGATCTAATGGTAAGGGTGGCCGGTTACAGCGATTACTTCGTCAATTTACCGAAGGGCCTGCAGGAAGAGATAATAGCGAGGACCGAATACGAGCAGGTTTAGAACATAAGGAGAAAACTACGACAAAATGGATGACGTAAAAAATAGTCCCCTTGGATTGATATTCGACGTTCAAAGGTACTCCATACACGACGGACCCGGCATAAGGACGACCGTGTTCTTCAAGGGATGTCCGTTGCGGTGCTGGTGGTGTCATAATCCCGAAGGGATAGATTCAGGTAAGGAACTGATGTACTTCGAGTATAAGTGCTTGCACTGCGGCACATGTGCAAACGTGTGTCCCATGGGGGCAATTGAGTTCGACGGAAGCCCCAAAGTTAGCAGACATCTATGCATAGCGTGCGGTAGCTGCTCTACCGCTTGTCCAAGCGACGCATTAAGGCTCGTCGGAAGGGAGTACACAGTGGATGAGCTCATGAAGGAGATAGAAAGAGACGTCTTGTACTTCGATAACTCCGATGGAGGAGTCACGTTTTCGGGCGGTGAGCCGTTATATCAGCATGAGTTTTTGCTCGAGGTATTGAAGGAGTGCAAGAAAAGGGATATCCATAGGACGCTTGACACGTCGGGGTTTGCGCCGCAAGAGGTTTTGGCTCTGGTCGCCGATCATGTGGACCTTTTTCTTTACGACCTTAAGCTAATAGACGAGAGGGAACATATCAAATACACGGGGGTTTCAAATGCTCAGATCAAGGAAAACTTGCGCTTTTTGGTGAACTATGGCAGGGCAAAGGACATAATACTTCGTTTTCCCGTGATCCCCGGAATAAACGATACGCCTGATAACGTAGACGACATGGTCGAATTTATCTCGACTCTAAAGGGCTTAAGGGAATTAGATCTCCTTCCTTACCATGACGTAAGCGAAAAGTACAGCAGGCTGGATAGGGATTACAAGATGACGGTTCACAAATCCCCTTCGCGGGAAAGGTTAATGGAGATCAAGAAGAAATTTGAGGACATAGGGCTTTACGTTAAGCTTTGAATTTAGAGATTAAAGAAAATGGGGCCTCAAAGCAAGCTAACAGAGTTGAGGCCCCATTTTTGTGGACTGCATAATTTTCCTAGCGCAAGGTAAATCCATATTTCAATGGATCTTCGTCGTCGATCATGTAGTGGCTTAGGCCGGTTACAAAGGCCCTCCCTGTAATTTCAGGGACTACCGCATCGAAATCTCCGACTTTGGTCGTTCCCTTTAACTTTCCTATAAATTGCGTGCCCAATATGCTTTCGTTTATGAGTTCTTGGCCGATTTTTAGCTCCCCTCGAACAAAAAGAGAGGCCATTTTAGCGCAGGTGCCTGTGCCACAAGGGGAGCGGTCAAGCGACTTTTCGCCGAAGATGACGGCGTTTCTGTAGTACGCTTCCTCTTGTGACATCTTTTCGAATATCTCGACGAGGTCGATCGTGTTTATGTGCTGTTTTTCAGGATGCCTGACTGCGACAGCATTGTTTGCATATTTCAGTATCTCCATCCCAGCGTCGATCAGCTTTTGGGCATACGGCTTTTCGATCTTTAAGCCCAATTGCTCGGCTGAAACAAGGGCAAAAAAGCTCCCTCCGAACGCAATATCCATCTTTATTTCGCCAAATGACGGTGTGTGTACTGATACGTCCTTTTTGTATAAGAATGCAGGGACATTTTCGAAGGTCACTCCCTTTGTTCTGCCGTTTGAGACTGCAACCTCGGCTTTGACGATCCCGGCGGGAGTGTCCAGAGTTACGGTTGTAATGGGTTCGGTTGGCGTTACCATTCCCATCTCGACTGCGACCGTGCACACCCCTATCGTTCCATGGCCGCACATATTCAGGTATCCACCAGTTTCTATGAATATAACCCCTAAGTCCGCTTCAGGTACCGTTGGGGAGGTGATTATTGCCCCAAACATATCGCTGTGTCCCCTTGGTTCAAGGAGCAAGGCGGTCCTCAAATAGTCAAGCTTGGATGCCATGTATTCCCTTTTTTCGGACATGGTTTTACCGGGAATGTTTGGAATGCCCCCGATGACCACCCTTGTCGGTTCTCCCATGGTGTGGGAATCGACTGCTATGATAGAACGGGAAATTTTCATCAGCTCAATCCTCCTCTTATTGGGATTTCTCTTGATCCTTGGTTAAATGGTCTTGACAGTAGGATTGGGCAGTATTATATTGAGCGATAAATACATTATAGTATATTTTTTATTGCGCGATTAATATGAATATTCTGATCTACTTTGAGCTGTGCCATCAGAAGCTGAAGATTTTCCCCATGCACCGAGAATGCGGATCACTCATTGCAACCCTGACAAATAAATAAGAACCTATAGTATAAGAATCCACGTTAATACATTATTTTATTGAAAGCCCATAGCAACATAAAGTCCAATAATGCATGACGACGTTCTAACTTATTAGAAAAGCAAATAAAGGGGGGGATATATGGAAAGAAGTTTGCCAGGATCTCGCTGGGCATATTTATTGGGGGGAAGTATTGTTTGTAGCTCAAAGAGACCAATAGAGGGGGATGTTAAATGAGCGATAAGGATGCCTTTATGACGAGATTGGGATTTGTCACTGCGGCCATGGGGCAAGCCATAGGGACCGGCAATATATGGCGATTCCCAAGAGTTGCGACAGCTAATGGTGGGGGACCTTTCATGGTGGCTTACGTGATTGCAATTTTCGTGTGGGCCGTGCCCTTGCTCATGGCGGAAATGTGTCTTGGAATGCACACAAGAAAAGGATCCGTAGGTGCATTTCGAGACTTCATGGGCAAGAAGTACACATGGATGGGTGGATGGCATGCATTTGTATGTCTTGCCTTGGGAGCTTATTATTCAGTGACTATGGGATGGGCAATCAAATACTTCGTATTGAGCATAACGACCCTAAGGCCCGGTGTGGATACGGAATTAGTTTGGAATAACTTCATCTCATCTCCTTGGCAGGGAATTTTTTACCATATCATATCTGTGGCCATTGCCGCGGTGGTAGTGTTTAGAGGCGTCAACAAGGGCATAGAATTGGCTTCCAAGTTCATGATACCGACTTTATTTGTCTTATTGATAATGGCAATGATAAGGGCATTGACACTTCCCGGCGCAGTTGGCGGTTTGAATTACTTATTTAACCCTGACTTTAGCAAGCTGCTAAACAGTAGGGTGTGGCTTGAGGCTTTTACGCAGGCGGCCTGGTCCACTGGAGCCGGGTGGGGCTTCATGACTGCCTATGCTGCTTATAGCCGTGAAAAGGAAGACATTGCCTGCAACGCATTTATCGTAGGGCTTTCGGATACATCTGCTGCTTTATTGGCCGGCATGACGGTTATACCCACCATATATGCCCTTGCTCCTGAAAATCTATATGAAGCCATAGGTGCTGGCAATACAGGCCTTACGTTTATATGGTTGGCGAAGCTTCTCCCCACCATGCCTGCGGGGACGTTGGTATCTGCGCTGTTTTTCTTGGCCATGACGTTTGCTGCAGTGACTTCGCTATATGCCATGTATGAAGTGGGCATAAAGAGCTACTTCATAGATGCGGGATGGTCCAGGAGAAAGGCTGCATCTGTGGTGGTGGCCTTGTGTTTTTTGGGAGGTTTGCCCTCGGCCATAAATGTGGAGTTCTTGAATAACCAGGACCAGGTTTGGGGAGTTGGCCTTTTGGTGAGTGGTCTGTTTGTCGCCATAGCTATGATGAAGTACGGACTGGAAAAGGTCAGGAAAGAGATCATCAATCCCGTTTCAGAGCTTTATGTGGGAAAGTGGTGGAATTGGTGCATCATTTGCTTCCCGGCGATGTTTGCCATCGTCTGCGGTTGGTGGACTTATCAACAATTTACTTGGTATCCTGCGACATGGTGGAACCCCTTTGAGACCTATAGTCCCGGAACGATGTTCCTGCAGTGGGCATTGGTAATAGTGATTTTTATACTATTCAATAATACTTTAGCGAAAGTTATTATAAGTGATGAAGTTGTTAAAACGGATGTCATAGGACAGCCTGTTAAAGGGGGAGCAAGATCATGAGCGCTGGTAGCATCGTTACTATGATAGTTATCTTGGGATTGGTCTGGGGAGGCGCCTTGTATTTTATGAATATTGCATATTCCAGCGAGCGTAAAAAAGCTCAAACTAAATGAAGGGCCATCTCGAACGTTTTATATAAACGATATATTGGTGTATATTTAAGGTAGTCAAATGATTTAATGTGCAAATGTTTCATATAATTGGGAGGTGGCAAGCTTGGAACTTATCAGGGAGCATCCGGTACTGGAGTTTCGCCATGGCAGATTGGTCAAGTTTACCTTCGAGGGCAGGGAGATGGAGGGCTTCGAAGGAGAACCTATAGCCATGGCCCTTCATGCCAACGGGATTAGGATCTACCGCGAGACGCCCGAGATGAAAAGACCTCGTGGCTTTTTTTGTGCCATAGGCAAGTGTTCTTCCTGTTTCATGGTTGTAGACGGAGTGCCTAACGTGCGAACCTGCATAACGCCCCTTAAAGAGGGTATGCGCATCGAAGTGCAGCGGGGGAAGGGCAAGATAAAGATCAATCACGAAGGTGATCTGAAGTGAAAAACACCGAGGTTTTAGTGATAGGCGGAGGGCCTGCCGGGTTGTCGGCAGCTGTCGAGGCGGCATCATACGGTGCTGAAGTGATGGTCGTAGATAGCGACCTAAGGCTTGGAGGCCAGCTCATAAAACAGACGCATAAGTTTTTCGGTTCCGCATTTGAGCGGGCAGGCACGCGGGGATTCGTCATATCCGATATATTGCTCGATGAACTGAATGGATACCAGGATAAGGTAGAAACTTACACCAATTGTACGGCCCTTGGCTATTACAAGGACGATGGAGCGGTCAACTGCATGGAGGGCGAGGAAAATTACTTTAAGGTATTACCCAAAAAGATCTTGGTTGCCACGGGAGCTCAAGAACGTCTGATACCCTTCCCAAACAATGACCTTCCCGGCGTGTACGGTGCAGGAGCGGTGCAGACCTTGATGAACGTCTACGGGGTGGTACCCGGCAAAAGGGTGCTCATGGTAGGAGCGGGGAATATAGGACTTATAGTAAGTTATCAGCTGCTTCAAGCAGGCGTCGAAGTTGCTGCCATAGTCGAAGCCATGCCCAGGATAGGGGGATACTGGGTGCATGCAGCCAAGGTCAGAAGATTGGGCGTCCCCATACTTTTGGAGCACTCTATCAAGGAGGCCTTGGGTAAAGATGTAGTAGAAGGCGCGATAATACAGCAGATAAGCCCGGGCTGCGGCTTTATAGGGGAAGAAATTCACGTCGATTGCGACGTGATATGTATGGCAGTCGGTTTAAATCCCACATGTGAACTTTTGTGGCAAGCAGGATGCGAGATGAAATACGTTCCTCAGCTGTGCGGACACGTGGCGCTTCGAGACAGGTCCATGCGCACCAGCAACCCGAACATATGGGTAGCGGGCGACGCCGCCGGAATAGAGGAGGCCTCAAGTGCCATGGTGGAAGGTCGCATTGCCGGCCTTAGCATGGCTTACGACCTTGGTTATGTTAAGAAAGAAGAATACCTGGAAAAACTTGACGTTTACTGGGAAAGGCTAAATGCCTTAAGAAACGGCGAGACCGGCGTCAAGATCAGGGAAGGTATCGCTCAAGTCTTAACGGATGATTTCGGAGGTAATAAAAGATGAACCAGGGTGAAAGGCTTTTCAACAGCGGAGTGCTTCCTCCGGAGATGTATGGCGAACACCAGCCTCCTAAGGATCTATGGGAGAAGAAGAAAAACGGCCTAGTTATCGTCGAATGTCCTCAAAGGATTCCCTGCAACCCCTGTCATACGGGATGCCCCACCGGGGCGATAAAGGAGTTTGCCGACATAAACGATACGCCGCAGATTGACTATGAAAAGTGCACCGGATGCGCTATGTGCGTTGCCAAATGTCCCGGACTTGCCTGTTTCGTAGCAGATCTGACTTACGGCAACGACGATGAGGCGCTTCTTAAGCTGCCCTACGAGATGTTGCCGTTGCCAAGCGAAGGGGAAGAAGTCGAATGTCTAAACCGCGAAGGCGCGGTCGTTTCTAAAGGCAAAGTATTGAGGATCGTAGAACCCTGGAAGGATAAGACAAAGGTCGTACATGTGGCAGTGCCCAAATCCCTTGTGATGGAGATAAGGGCCATAAGGGTGGTGAGAGGCAAATGACCGACGAAGAAAAGGAAAGAAACGTAATCGTGTGCAGATGCGAAGAGATAACTATGGGGGAGATACGGGACTGGATAGCCAGGGGATATGACACCTTTGATGAGCTGAAGCATATCTTGCGAGTTGGCATGGGGCCCTGTCAGGGTCGAGGATGCAGAGAGATCATCTTAAGGGAGATAGCCAAGATGAAAAACGTCCCGGTAAGTCAGGTTGATCCCGGAAGCTTTCGTCCGCCTTCCAAACCTGTCAAGCTTGAGCTCTTAGCTGAGGAGGTGGACAAATAAGATGTCCGAAGAATGGAAAAACACGGCAAATGTCGTAGTGATCGGCGCCGGCATTCAGGGTTGTTCAATAGCTTACAACCTGGCCAAGTTGGGCATGAAAGACGTCGTCGTGATCGATAAAAAATTTCCCACCGCAGGATCCACAGGAAGGTGTGCCGCCGGCATCAGGGCTCAGTGGGGAACGAAGATGAACTGCCAGTTGGGATTGGCCTCCCTTGAGATCTTGGAAAACCTCCATGAAGAACTTGGAATGGATATAGGTCTTCATCAGGGCGGCTACCTCATGGTTGCCTATAAGGAAAGCGAATTTGAACAGCTGAAGAAAAACGTGGCACTTCAAAACAGCCTGGGAATCACCTCGAGGGTGGTTAGCAAAGAGGAGGCATATGAGATATGTCCTGCCCTTTCGGCAGAAGATGCCGTTGGGTTTACCTATCACCATAGAGACGGCCATGCCGATCCATTCCTTGCGACGATAGCCTACCACAAGGCAGCAAGCGATAGGGGAGTAAGGTTTTATAAGTTCACCGAATGTACGGGCATAAAGGTGAAAGACGGTGAAGTTAGAGGCGTTGTCACGACGAAGGGAGAGATAGATGCCCCGGTCGTCGTAGATGCGGCTGGCCCCTACTCGCAGCATATTGCCGCCATGGCAGGCATTAAGCTTCCTTTCTATTCCGAAAGACACGAGATACTGGTCACGGAGCCCGTTGAATTTGGAGTTTGTCCCTGCATGCTGATGAGTTTTTCCGGCAATTATTACATACAACAAAGGCCTATAGGTTCAATAATAGGCGGCTGCAGCCCCGAGGGGCACCCCGAGGATTACTCCCTTGGCAACACGTGGAATTTCCTCGAGCACATGTCAAGGGTGATAGTGAGGTTGCTTCCGAAGCTTGGAGGTGTAAGGGTCGTGAGGCAATGGTCCGGCATGTACAACATGTCGCCAGACAAGCAGCCGGTCATTGGAGAATCCAAAGAAGTAAAGGGCTTTTACATTTCTGCTGGCTTTTCGGGGCATGGGTTCATGTTCGGTCCAATTTCCGGCAAACTTCTTGCAGAGCTCATTGTCACGGGAACGACCTCCATCCCGATCGATGTATTGAATTATGACCGCTTCGAGAAGGGCGAATTGATCGAGGAGCCTGCCGTAGTATAAGGGTATAAAATAAAGGGGATATCATGAGCAAACCTGAGCCATGATATCCCCTTAAAATTTTATACAAAGGAAGGATGACTTGAAATAGCTGACGAAAAGCTTACGCATGGCAGGTTCACCTTAAACATTGGCAAGGGCGTAAATATCACCTTAATCGATCTGCCCATTGACAACCTCCCGGGGTTTCATCATTTTTTAAGCAGTTGGCTTATATCGGACGAAACTTTGGATAGGGTCTCATTAGTCGATGTTGGACCAGCCTCGGCTGTGCCCGTTTTAGCGAAGAATATCGAGGAACTTGGCATATCGAAGCTGGATTTGGTTTTACTTACGCACGTGCATCTCGACCACTCGGGAGGGCTAGGACAGCTGCTTGAAGTTTTCAGCTCTGCCAGGGTTTTGGTGCATCCAAAGGGAAAGAAGCACTTGGTAAACCCGGATCGTCTTTGGGAATCAAGCGTTGATGTGTTAGGCGATGTGGCTTTGGCTTATGGCAGGCCCATTCCCGTAAGCCAGTCTTCCATTTTGCCGGACGATGTCAGGTTGGATCGCATAACCAGGATTGAAACACCGGGACATGCATCTCATCATTATTCCTTTCTTTACGACCTTGGATTAAAGATCCTTTTTGCGGGAGAAGCAGTGGGAACGTATTACAAAAGGGGATTTGCCTATCCCGGTCTTAGCGACGGCACGTTTATATTGCGGCCGGCGACACCTCCGAAATTTTACCTCGACAGCGCTCTTTCAAGCATAAAAAAGTTAAAGGCTTTGGGCGCAGACTACATGTGCTATGCCCACTTTGGTCACACGGATGAGGTGGGCAAGTTCCTCGATTTGGCGGAAAAGCAGCTCTTGCATTGGAACGATTTAATCTGCGATTACTTGTCCGACCATCAGAGATCACCTGTCGATCCGGAGGACGTGGCGTCGTATTTAATCGAAAGAGATCCGCTTTTGAGAGATTTTTCGAACTTGCCCGAGGACATCAAGATCCGCGAGAGAGGAAACATCCTTTCTTCGGTAAACGGCTTTTTGGACTACCTGTCCAAAACTATATAAGAGGAGGGAATTGGGTTGAGGGTTTTAATGCTTTCCAGGAGCTCGCTTGAGGGGCTGAATATAGGCATGGCTGAAATCATAGAAGCCGTAGAACGAGGGTTTAGACTGAAGGGAGAAGGCAAGGTGAGCCTGCCTGCGAAGATAGGCATACATCCCAGAAAGGATTGCTTCATCCATGCCATGCCGTGCTACATAGGAGGGGAGGTGGATGCTTCAGGCATCAAGTGGGTGGCAGGCTACCCAACCAACCAGGAAAAGGGGCTTCCCTACATAAGCGGCATTATGTGCTTGAACGAAAGCGATACAGGGTTGGTAAAGAGCATAATGGACGCCTCTTGGATAACGGCCTATCGAACGGGAGCAGCTTCCGCCGTGTGCGCCAAATACCTGGGCGACCCTGACTCAAAGGTGATCGCAGTGATAGGTTTAGGCGTTCAGGGGAGGATGAACCTCATGGCCTTGATGGAGGTGTTTAAAGATGTAAGACAGGTCATGGTATATGATGTACTGCCCTCTCAAATGGAGCGTTACGTCAAGGACATGTCCTCATTGTTTAAGCAATGTCAATTCGTCGCTTGCGGCAGTCCCAGGGAAGCAGTTGCTGATGCCGACGTGGTCGTTACCTGTACGCCGATCGTCGAAAGCCCTAAAAGGTACATTCGTGCCGAATGTCTCAAGGAAGATGTGCTGGCCATTGCCGTGGACTACGACTCCTCATTTTGTGCTCCCGTAATGGCGGAGGCAGACGTATTCGTGTGCGACGATTCCGGCCAATACCTTTGGACACAGGAACAGGGAGTTTACTTCCAAGACGGCTATCCGACAAAGGATAAAATCTACGCGGACATGGGCGAGCTTTGTGCCGGCTTGAAAAGTCCGGTAAAGAAAGGCCGTCGTGGCGCTGTCCTCATGGGCATCGCAAGTCACGACGTGATGACGGCCCAATTGGCCTATGAAAAAGCCCTGGATAAGGGCATCGGTCAATGGATAGAAATATGATATAATATTATTTTAAATTAACATTAATAATTTTGAGGAGGATATGGGGATGAAATGTGCTGAAGCACCAAAGTTATGTTCGCCGATCACGATTGGTAAAGTTACACTTAAAAACAGGCTTATAGTGGCGCCGATGGTTACAGTCTATTGCGATAAGGATGGTATGGCGACGGAGCGCTTTATACGCTATCACGAGGAGAAAGCAAAAGGGGGATGGGGTCTTATCGTGGTGGAAGACTACGCTGTCGACCCCTGCGGAAGAGGTTTTTGGACACCAGGACTTTGGAAGGACGAACAAATTGCCTCCCATGCGGAGCTGGTAAGGAGGGTACATGCGGCGGGCGCGAAAATAGTCGCGCAAATTTATCATTGCGGCCGACAGACCAAATCAAGTATTATAGGTCAACAACCTGTCTCGGCTTCCCCATTGCCTTGTCCTTTAATGGGGGAAGTTCCTAGGCCACTTACAGTACCGGAGATTAAAAAGATCGTCTCTCAGTTTGGAGATACCGCGCTTCGGGCAAAAAAGGCCGGCTTTGACGGAATTCAATTGCATGGAGCTCACGGATATTTAATTGCTCAGTTTATGTCTAATTATTCTAACAAACGTTCTGATGAGTATGGAGGAACTTTGGAAAATAGGTTGAGATTTCCCCTCGAGATCATTGCTGATGTAAGGAAGAAATGCGGCCCGGATTTTCTGATAGACTTTCGCATATCAAGCGAAGAGAAAGTAATCGGAGGGCGCGGTATCGAAGAGACAAAGACCATCGTCAGGCAACTTGAAAAACAAGGGATAGACATGGTCAATGTTACAATTGGAACTTACGAAAGCGTTTGGGCGATGATCCCTCCTATGAACTTTCCTAAGGGTTGGATCGCGAATCTGGCTGAGGAGATTAAAGGGGCAGTTAGTATTCCAGTTGCAGTAGTGGGGCGCATCAACGATCCGCTTATCGCAGAAAGCATAGTGGCTTCGGGTAAAGCAGACCTAATAGCTATGGCCCGCGCCTCGCTGGCTGATCCCGAGTTGCCAAACAAATATTTCGAGGGCAGATATGACGACATCAGACCCTGTATAGGCTGTCAGCAAGGTTGTCTTAAGGTATTATTTGGTAACGAGCCCATTCGTTGCTTAGTAAATCCTACACTTGGGTTTGAGTACAAGGATGAGCTAAAAAGGACAGAAAGAAGCAAAAAAGTTACCGTTGTGGGAGCTGGTCCTGCAGGTCTTGAGGCTGCTCGCGCTGCTGCTCTGGCAGGTCACCGCGTCACACTTTATGAAAAGACAGATCGCTTTGGTGGGCAATTTTTAACCGCGTCCATACCTCCTGCGAAAGGTGATATGACGGCTTACCTTTCTTGGGCTGTGGGGCAATTACAGAAACTCGGCGTGGAAATAAAGTTAAACACTGAATATACACCAGATCTTTGTGAAAAAGAAAAGCCCGATAAAGTCATTCTTGCTACTGGGGCTAAGCATCTGAGACCTTCAATTCCTGGCATCAACGGTTCTAATGTCGTGACTGCCGAGGATGTATTGTGGGGCAGGACTGTAACCGGTCAGAATGTGGTCATCGCTGGAGGCGGTATGATTGGAAGCGAAACAGCGACTTATCTTGCTTCCCTGGGCAGAAATGTGACCATTGTGGAGATGTTGCAAGATGTAGCTGCTGACGAAGAATATACCAGGCGCGTCATGCTAATGAAGATGTTTGAAGAGAAGCATGTAAAAGTCATGACAAACACCAAGATAATCAACATTACAAGCAGTGGTGTGCAGGTAGAACATGACGGCAGTACAGCTGAGGTCTCCGCCGATACAGTGGTTTTAGCTTTAGGAATGACACCTGAGAATAGTTTAGCTGAAAAACTTAAAGGCAAGACTGAAGTAGTGGTCGTAGGCGATGCAATAGAAGCGCGCGATGGTCTTGAGGCTATAAGGGAAGGTTTTTTAGCGGGTGCAGGGGTATGATGTAGGTAGTTAAAGATCGGATTTAAATCCTTGCGGCAAGAGCAAGATGTAAATATGCTCTTGCCGCAAGCTATATCTTAAGTTAAGCCTATTGGGCAATCAGATCTACGAACTTGAAGTTAAGGGTATCGACCAATCCTCTGTTGGTTATTCGAAGTTCCGGAATCACGGGAAGCGAGAGCAATGCCATGGTCATGAAAGGAGACGTCATGGTGCATCCTAGTTCGCGCCATGCTTCATCCAGAGCTTTGACATGAGCGTCCACCTCTTCTACAGGTTTGTCTGACATCAAGCCTGCAATTGGCAGTTCAACCAAAGCCAGCACTTTGCCGTCGCATACGGCGACCATACCGCCGCCGCACTTGCGCAGGACATTGCCCGCAAAGGCCATATCGGCGTCGTTCGTTCCCATGATCAAAAGGTTGTGGCTGTCATGGGCAACCGTGGATGCTACGGCGCCGCGCTTTAACCCAAAACCGCCGACGAAGCCGATCCCCATGGTGCCAGGTCCGCCGTGACGCTCTACGACGGCTACCTTGGCGACATCCTGCGAAGGATCGGCATTTATCCTTTGATCGTGAACTTTAAGTTTTGCAGTTTTGTGAAAAGTGTTTACCCTTGCCTCGACAACTTGAATTACCCTGACAGTTACCTGGCTTTCGGGTCCCGTATATTTGACCTCAAAATCGTTTGCGGAAAGCTCGTGTTTTATCCGCACGGAATTTAAAGCCCAATCGGGATATTGCGGTGCCTCCAGGGTCACGGTCAATTTGCCCTTTTGAGCGACGATGTTGCCGTCGGTCATGACGATCTCAGGGGTGAAATTTGCCAGATCCTTCAGGAAGAGTATGTCTGCGCACCTTCCGGGAGCTATTGCTCCTATTTCGTGACTTACACGGAAGCATTCAGCGGTGTTGATAGTGGCCATTTGTATGGCACTGACGGGGTTCATACCCTCTTCAATTGCCCTTTTTACTACGTGATTCATGTGCCCTACCGTCAATATAGTGTGAGGGTGAGTGTCGTCTGTGACGAGCAACGCCCTCCTGTCATCGACGAAAGTCTCGGTTAAGCTCTTAATGGTCGCCTTTATATCCTGCCAGGCCGACCCCTCCCGCATCTTGTTGTACATGCCCAGACGCATCCTGGCCAGAGCATCTTCCTTTCTTGTGCCTTCATGACAAGATGCCACGCCGGAGGCAGCATAGGCCTGTAAGCCTACCTCCGTTTCGGGGATGGAATAGTGTCCGGTTACGACCTTCCCTGACTGCATCGTTATTTTAAGCATCTCATGCACATTTTCGTCGCCTGCTAATACGCCAGGAAAGTTCATCATCTCGCCCAAGCCTATTATCTCGTCCCACTTCATGGCCTCGGCTATCTCCCTTGGCGTGATGACTGCTCCGGCATCCTCAAATCCGGGAGCGGACGGCACGCACGACGGCATGGTAGCAAACACCTTTAGTGGTAAATTTTTGCCTTCGTCTACCATCAGCTTGACGCCCCTTAATCCCAAGACGTTTGCTATCTCGTGGGGGTCCATGAAGATGGTGGTTGTACCACAAGGAAGCACTGCTCTGGCAAACTGTGTCACCGTGACCATGCTTGATTCGACGTGCATATGGCCATCGAGTAATCCGGGCGTCAAATAAAAACCGCTTGCATCAATTACCTTCGTATTTGGGCCGATCGTATGGTCCGCATTTCCGACAAGGACGATGCGGCCTTTATATATGGCTACGTCTGCAGGCAATATCTCCTTTGTGAAGACATTTACCACAAGTCCTCCCTTTATCACGGTATCTGCCTTCAGTTTACCCTGAGCTGCAAGCGTCAGGTCGCGGGTAACCTCGTAAAGGGCATTTCTTCCCAAAAACCTCGGCATATTGTCACCCCTTTTCATTTCCTTAGTTTAAAATAATTAATACTATTATAAGTCAAGCGGAAGGTGCGGTGATGTTTCTTGAGATGGGAAGACGTCTTGGAAAAGGCAAGGGAATCATTGAGGGGGATATGTCATCTGTGCCCCGTTTGCGATATGAGGGCCTGTGCCGGAAAAGTGCCGGGCATAGGCGGCACAGGTACGGGAAGCAGCGCCAAGAACAATTACGAGGCTCTTAGAGAACTGAAGTTTAAGATGAAGCTGCTCCATGACATCGATAATCCCAACATTGGCATCGAGCTTTTTGGGCAAAAACTTGCATTACCGGTAATCGGGGCGGCCGTTGCCGGTACCAAGGTCAACTTCGCCGCCAAGATGGACGAAGAGGAGTTTGCAAAGGCTCAACTGGTTGGCGCCATAGAGGCCGGCACAATCGCCATGATAGGAGACGGCCCTGGAGATCTTTATGACAGCACAGTGAAAGCTTTGAAGGAAGCAGGCAAGGGCATAGCTATAATAAAACCAAGGGAATTTGATGAAATAATGAGACGGATCAGGATGGCAGAAGAAGCGGGAGCCTGGGCAGTAGGCATCGACGTAGATGCAGCCGGGCTGGTCAACATGAGGAGATCAGGCGAGTCGGTTCGTCCTTTGAATTCGAACATCCTTAAAAGGATATGTGAAAGCTCAAAGCTGCCGGTGATTGTTAAGGGCATAATGGCCGAAGAGGAGGCCGTTATGGCCTGTGATGCAGGTGCCAGCGCCATAGTAGTGTCCAACCATGGAGGAAGGGTTTTAGACGACCTTCCGGGCACGATATCCGTTCTTCCCGGAATAGCCTCAAGAGTGAGGGGTCGATGTATCGTATTGGCCGATGGGGGTGTAAGGGCGGGGTCCGATGTGTTGAAATTTTTGGCCTGCGGAGCCAGTGCCGTGTTGGTTGGGCGTCCTGTCGTGTGGAGTGCCTTTGGAGGTGGCAAGGAGGGAGTTAGGCTCCTTTACGAAAGATTGGCGCAAGAGCTGTCTGTCGCGATGATGCTTACGTCATGTCCAAGCGTGAAGGAGGTCTCTCATTGCATATTGCATAACTGAGATATAAAACTGGAGGACTGATGTCATGGTTATGAAGCGTTGGTACCTGTTTTTGATGCCCATCTTGCTCGTAGTCAGTTTGGCCTTTATGGCGAATTGCTCATGTTCGGCATGGGCCCTGGAGACGAGAGACTACGATGTCATAGTGGTGGGCGCAGGAACCGGAGGCGTAGCTGCAGCTGTTCAGGCTGGTCGTTTGGGGGCAAGGGTGGCTTTATTTGAGGAGACGAACGTCCTGGGCGGCCAAATGGTGGCCTCTGCCGTCTCCACTATGGACGACATGTACGGCGTCCGGTGGGGAATTTACGGCGAGTTTCTGGATGCCATATTTGAGTATTACGCCTCCTTGGGCAAATCGGTAGGTACGTGCTATTGGACACCCATAACAGTGGCCTTCGAGCCCACAGTCGCCGACCGTGTCTTGGCTCAGATGATAAAAGACGTCCGAGATGGCAAGACCACCCGTGACGGCAAACCGGGCCTGTTAGATGTGTTTTTCAAGGCAAGGGTAGAAAGCGTGCTCAAGTCGAGCGACGGCAAAAGTGTTACGGGCATCATTGCAGATGTCGATGGCGAAAAGATTTTATGCAACAGCAAAGTCTTGATAGATGCTACCGAGTATGGTGATTTGCTTCCCCTTGCAGGTGTTGGCTACAGGGTTGGCCGCAACGTCGTAGATGGTAAGTTCGGCAAATTTGACGAAGATGCGAGGGTACAGGACATCACATGGGTAGCCGTGATAAGACACTACCCGGGCGGTGTTCCGGATGATCTTAAGGTAAAGACCCCTCCCCCGGGCTATGAGGATATGAAAGATACCTTTAAATCTTACATGACAAGAGAGGGCTTTACGTTCAAAAAATACCCAATCAAGTTTCCGGTAGATCTGCCCACTCATAACGCCTATAGAGGCTTGCCCGACAGCTTGGCCCCGGGAAACGCAGATGCATCAAGCTCCTTTAGTTGGTTGCTGCTAACTAAGACCGAGGTCAATTGGGCCAACGACTATCCCGGAAAGGCAGGCTTCGAAGGGAAAAGCGGCCTTCCCGTGGCTTACTTTGAAGATCCCGCCTTTAGGAAGATATCCGATGCCAAGGCGATGCTGGTCACGATTGGCTTCATTTACTACCTTCAAAATGAGCTTGGCTGCAATTGGTCTGTGGCATCGGATATATTTGAGTCAGATGAGACATATCAAGGAGTAAAAGACTACGTTCCGTATGAATATGCTTCTGTCGTCAGACATTTTCCGCCCCGTCCTTATGTTCGGGAAAGCAGAAGGCTGGTGGGGATCAAGACTTTGACGTCCCGGGATCTGAGGGAAAACTCCGAAAGCTACATAAGAAACGAGGGCAGGGAGTTGCGCAGCTCCGTGGCGGTGGGCCGGTACATACTGGACTTGCACGGTGCTGACGAGACGGAGGCGCTTGAGGCGGAACTTGGCGAGACCAGGGAGTCAATAGCAAAAAATAAACCTCTGGGCCCTTTTCAGGTACCCTTTGAAGTGTTCATCCCTCAAAAGCTTGACGGATTTTTAGTGGCCGAAAAGAACCTGTCTATGAGCCGTTTGGCTTCCGGTGCGCTGAGGCTGCAACCGATAACCATGCTAACGGGGCAGGCCGTGGGCACAATAGCAGCCTTGGCCGCCAAGGAAGATGTCCCACCCAGAGAAGTGAACATACTAAAGGTGCAAAGGTCGCTTCTTGAATCGGGGGACAGGTTGGCCCTATGCGTTTACAAAGACGTCCCGCCGGATCACCCCTTTTGGGCTGCCGTGCAGTTGGCAACTGTAAGGGGTTGGATGAAGCCAAAAAGTTTTCCTACCTTTGCCGCACAGAGAGTTGATAACTACGACGATATACTGCAGGCTTCAAAGAAAGGCAGGACTAAAGGCATATTTGGCGTCGATGAACCCTTGAGCTGGAAAGTTGCAAACGGAATGATTAGTGATATACTGGATGACCTAGGCAGTCAGCGTAAGGTCGTTTTGCACAATGGCATGAGCAATGAACCGATCGATAGAGGAAAGTTTATTCTTGCTTTGTCCGAAGCCCTTTATCCTTCCGAGGTTCCCAAGCCCATCACTACGGATAAGGAAAAAATTGCTTGGGCTTACAGGAAGCTCTCCCCGTTTTTAAAGGACCTACCCGGTGATCCGACAGAAACGATTTCAAGGGGAGAGGCATTAGAGATAGCGATGAGGGCATTGACGGGCTGGTAAGGACGGCCGAGTAGCGAAGGAGCGGGATAGAAGATGGCTTCTAAGGTGGCGCCCACGAGAGGCGTGTTGATGAGAATGGTTCGTGCAGCAGCCTTGGCACAGAAGGGGCATGACCTGCTTGAGAGAAAAAGGCAGATCCTCATGATGGAGCTGGTCAAACACATCGACGATGCCAAGGAGCTGCAAAAGGAGATGGCCTCGGTATTCGCCGATGCCTATAAGGCCCTGGAGAAGGCGAACATATCCATGGGTATAGATGTTGTTGAAGACATAGCCATGGCTGTGCCCGAGGAGAAGAACTTCATAATAAGGCTCAAATCGATCATGGGGGTCGAAATTCCCGAAATCGATCCCATCGACGCCGGCTTAAAGCCGAGCTATTCCTTTTACGGCACATCCGGTTCGCTGGACATCGCATACGGAGCCTTTAGAAGGGTGCTGGAGCTCATCTCTCGTTTGGCTGCCGTTGAAACAAGCGTGTACAGGTTGGCAGTGCAAATCAAAAAGACCCATAAGAGGGTAAACGCCCTAGAAAAGGTGGCCATACCCTTTTACAAATCTTCCATCGCGTATATAGAAAACGTGTTAGAGGAGGGTGAAAGGGAGGATATTGTGAGAATGAAAAAGGCAAAGGAAAATCTGGGAGAGAAGCGTTGAGGGAAAGGAGCATGAAAGATGGCTTCTATACAGGAAGCTTTAGCGATACTTTTAGGCGCGGACGCTGAGGCGAAAAACGTTATAGATGAAGCTAAAAAGAAAGCGGAGGAAATAGTGAACGAAGCCAAGCGGAAGGCAGCTTCCGAGAGAGAGGCAAGGTTGAAGGCAGCTAAGGAGCAGGCAAAGGCCATAGTAGATTCTGCCAGGGCCTCCGCTCAAGCGGAAGCCCAACAGATCGAGGCTTTGGGGCGCCAGGAGCTGGAACGCATGGAAAGCAGATTTAATGAGAACGCTCCAGCGGTGATACAGGGCCTTGTGGCCGAATTGGTCAATAAGTATTTACAGAAGGCGACCGGTAAATGAGCTACTCCCCAATATCTGCTGGCGAATGCGTAGCAACCGGAGCAAAGGCCCATGTGCTGTTTGGCAGGATGTTGGAGGACAACGACTTTTGGGCATTGCTCGAATGTGATTCTCCACAGGAGATAGCGGGGTACCTCAAAAGGACGGAAGGATATGCCAAGTATCTTGAGGCAATCATGGCTGCCACCGTGCATAGGGCAGAGCTAGAGCACGCATTGCTTGCCGTTCCTCTTTACGCTGTAGCTTCATTTTTGCCTTATTTTGGCGGAGCAAGAAAGAAGTTCCTCAGGGCATGGGTGGAGAGGTTTCAGGCTGGCTTGTTGAAGCAAGTAATGCGGTGGCTCTTTGCCGGTCGAGGCGAGAGGGAATCGCTCAGGTCCGGCTTTGGGGGATTACCCTTCGTGACCTTGCCATTTGAGGCATTGATTTCTTGCAAGGATTTTGAGGAATTCATAAAGATACTGAGGGGCACGAAGTATTACGCGGTCTTGAGGGAACCCGTCGACTGGCTGCTGAAGGGAAGAGGAAACCTATATTCATGCGAGACGGCCATAGATGCTTACGTGATATCCAACATCTATCGCTCGGCCTTAAGCCTGCCGTTGCTCGAGCGGCCGGAGGTCTTAACTTTATTGGGAAACATGATCGATGTGCTTAACATCTACTTTTGTTACAGGGCCAAGCGCTTCTATGCCATGAGCCGCGAGGAGATCGTAAACCGCTTGCTGCCGGTTCGCTTTAAGGTGAAGGGGCCGATCATAAACAGGCTTGCTTCCTGCGACGACATGGAGGCCTTTTGGTCCGTCTTGTCTACCACTAATTACTTGCAGGCATTCGGCAAAGAGCTGCCCAACGACGAGCTTGCCTTGGAAAGGGACATGAAGAGGTTCTTGCGTGATAGGGCCTTATCGACCTTCCGCAAGGGATCCCCTTCTTTCCATACCGTAATTGCCTATTTGATGTTGCTGGAATTTGAGGTGAGGGATATCATCACCATCATCGAGGACGTGAGATACGACTATAACAGGCGAATTGCTGCAGCCTTTTTAACGCGCCCTCTGATACCGGGAGGTGCTTTGTCTTGGCGATAATAAAGATGTTGGCCGTGACGCTCATAGGCCCCAAGGACGAAATGGAGTACGTGGCCAACCAAATGATCTTGCTCGGGGGGTTTCAGCCTCTGTCTCTTGACCTAATTTTGGGCGACAGGGCTCTTAGGTCTAAGGTCAAGACCGCTACAGATAACCCTTACGACGAGCTGTTGTCGGAGATGGGATATGTCTGGCAAGCTGCAGGGGACATCTTGCCCGAACCGTACCCTGTCCCCGTGACGAAGGAGCAGACATACGAGAAGATGAGGGCGGAAGTGCACAGGGTGACTGAGAAGCTGCATCTGTGGGCAGAGCGCAAATCTTCGCTTCAGGAAGAAGTGGACAAGCTCAAGGCGATATTGGTCTGTGCCGACGCCTTGGTCAAGAATAAGATGGACCCCAAAGAGCTTCTGGATACGGAAAGTTTGGTCATGTACTTTGGCAAGCTCTCCGATGACAATTTTAAGCGTCTCGAAGAAAGCATACAGTCGGTTCCCATGTTGGTAATGAAGCTTGACAGCTGGCACCAGGAGACGTGGATGTTGGCCTTTGCCATACCCGAATACAGGGAAGGGGCCGAAAAGCTGTTGGATTCCGTATACTTCAAAGGATATTCCATCGAGGAAGTATTGAAGACCATTTCGGATAACCCCATGGAGGCCCTACAAAGAAGGATAGAAAACAAACTAAAGGCCATAGATGGTTTGTCCAAGGCGGCAAAGAACTTCTTGAACGAACGAAGGAAGGATCTGGAAAGGCTTTACTCCTCCGTTTATACCATGCAGCGTATATATGATCTGTGCAGGGGAAGGGGAGAGATAGGCGATATTTACGTGCTCTCGGGATGGATTCCTGAGGACATGCTGGTGCAGCTGAAGGACTTGATCGAGCATCAGGCGCCGAAGACGACGATAATGGTCGAGGAAGAAAAGAACCTTCCCTATAGCGAGATCAGGGTGCCCACGTATTTGCGAAACTTGCCCTTGGTGAGGGCCTTTCAGCACGTCGTGGCCATGTACAGCTTGCCGTCCTACGGCGAGATTGACCCGTCCTTCTTCGTTGCCGTCACCTTTTGTTTGTTTTTCGGCTTCATGTTCGGGGATGTGGGCCATGGATTGGTGCTCGGTCTGGTTGCCCATCTGCTTCAGAAGAAGCGCAAGATGAGCAAATCCCTGGGCACTGTGCTAAAGGCTGCCGCATGCAGCTCGGTCATTTTTGGGTTCCTCTACGGAAGCATTTTCGGCTTTGAGGACATAATACCGGCCGTATGGATGTCTCCCATGAGGGATATGGGGAAGATGCTTTCGCTTTCGTTGATCATAGGAGTTTCAATAGTGACATTCGGGATGATCTTAAACATGATAGTTTGTTACAGGCAGCGCGATTTTGGCCGAATGCTCTTCGACGGAAGGGGCATGGCAGGGTTGTTTTTTTATTTGACCGCTGCCTGGGCCATATATGCAGCTATGACTCATAAGCCATTACCGGTTCCAGGATGGCTGATAGCGCTTCTTCTTTGTATCCTGCTGGGATGTATGGTATTAAGGGATTTGCTTGCAAGGATCCTGCTAAAGGAGAGGGTATCTGCTTCGTCGAACGAGGGTGGCGGGTTGTACATATTCGAGGTATTTCACAACCTCCTCAACTTCTTGAGCAACACAATTTCATTCCTGCGTTTGGCGGCTTTTGCCCTGAACCATGTGGGATTGTCGCTGGCCGTGTTCATGCTGTCCGATATGGTCACCTCGTTACCCGGAGGGTTTTTTGCCAAGATAGTCATATTGGTGGTCGGCAACATCGTGATAATTGGCCTGGAAGGGCTTATCGTGTTCATACAAACCTTGAGGTTGGAATACTACGAGTTCTTCAGCAAATTCTATAAGGGCGGCGGTGTTTCCTTCAAGCCAGTTAGATGGGAAAGGACCGGCGAGTCTATCAGCCGTAGTCAAAATCTTTAATGTAATCTTTGAAGAAGGGGATGAACGTTATGGGAGTTAAGTTGGTCGTTATGGCGGTTGTCCTTTTGATCTGCACAGGAGCGGTCATGGGCAAAAGAAAGGTAAGAAACAGCAAAAGTCTTTTAAGGGCTTTCGTATTTTTGACGGCATTGGCCATGGGAGTTGGCTTTTGTTTGACCGTATTTCCGGAGGCAGGCTATGCCCAGGGAGCTGCAGCAAGTGCTTCTGGGTGGGGATACCTTGGAGCAGCCTTGTCTGCCGGCCTTGGATGTTTAGGGGCCGGCATAGCAGTGGCCATCGTCGGCTCCTCGGCTTTGGGCGTGGTCGGAGAGAAGCCGGAAATGCTTGGCTCAACCTTGATCTTCCTCGGGCTGGCAGAAGGGATTGCCATTTACGGGCTTATCATCGCCTTGCTGATATTGGGAAGGATGTGAAATGAGGGCGTATTTGATCAGCGACAATCACGATTCCCTCGTCGGGATGCGCTTGGCCGGAGTGGCAGGTGAGGAAGCTCACGGGCCCGAAGAGACTGCAAGGGC
>Ga0134103_1001441_pt1 | contig 22074 bp, 19 predicted proteins | sample 14_taG_2_FD_94445 | JGI IMG/M metagenome (GOLD analysis project Ga0134103, IMG submission 94445) | Switchgrass degrading microbial communities from high solid loading bioreactors in New Hampshire, USA - 14_58_20_212_A1 metaG | ecosystem: Engineered > Bioreactor > Semi-continuous > Anaerobic >...
GATATCCGCCTCAGTGTTAAACACTTCAGCAAATATCCCCGCTCGACTTGCATGTGTTAGGCACGCCGCCAGCGTTCGTCCTGAGCCAGGATCAAACTCTCCATCAAATCCTACCCAATGGACCTACCTCAACTCAAGGCGGTTTCCATTAGGTTCTCTTCAAGCCTATCCTGCGCCTATTTACTCGCAGACCGGATCCCTAAAGATCCTCAAAAACTCAATGGAACCTCTTAATCCCACTGTTCAGTTTTCAAGGAGCAACCTCCTGCCCCAGCAGGCGACTCCTATAATACCACGTCCTCAACATCCTGTCAACGGGTTGTACTAGTCAGGTTTTGATTAAGATCCTCTAGAAATTCCTTGGCCAGTCACGACGTGGCTGCACTCCTTATATCCGCAAATGCCCACTTAGATTTCACATCACCTGCAGAAAACTGTTTCCGAACACACCCCGGCTCAGGACGTATATCCAAAGTATCGATTTGAACAAGGTCACCCGGTGCTTTCACCTCATAGTCAGATGGCTTCCGTGCAGCATATACCCGTTTCCTCGGATACGCCAAGATCCGCCCTACAGTCGATTCAGACACCTCGAAACCTCGTCGCGTGACAAGAACCACGAGTTTAGCCTTGCCGCAGAACCGGATACGGAAGACTCGCGAGTAATTCTTACCGAGGGGATGTGCGTTGAAGATGTCGACTTCTAGCACTCGTGAGTATCTGAACAGAATGCGTGATCGCTATGCCAAAGCTCCTAGCTGGGCTGCTAAGTCGGCACTCATCGACGAAGTGTGCCAGCTGCTGGGCTATCACATAGGTCATTCAGCTTGTATGAGAGGCTTTGGACTACCCCTGGGCCGAGCGGCTCAAGCCGCTGTTGCTCCCAACTGCAAAACTACTGCATAACCACAAGGAACTCACTCCCTATAGGCTTTTTCGGTAGTACCTTTTCGTGAAGTAGCCGTCTACCCTTCGGTAAGAATCACTCGTGAGTTAGCGCGTACTGAACTATTACCACAAACTACTGCAGTGCGCTCGCGCATGAGAACACTAATTGCTCACGGTTCAAAAGCACGAGATTCGATAAGAAAGCCACTTAGCTGCTGTCAAACGCCTGCCAGGTGGCACAATCGTGTGTATACTAGCGCTTGTGATAGGCTTCAAGGTCAAGGAAACCCACGGTCAATTGCGGCCGATAGGCAATGATCTAAGCCGCTCAAACCCAGAAATCTCTTTGATCCTCGGGAATAATCTTAAATGGCTCGTCAACTATAAACTCTTAACGCGATCGCCCGCCTGCTATTCTCAGGCACGCTCACCATCTATTCTCCGGCATTCTCGCATACTCACCTGCTATCCTTAAGCATTCTGATTAAAGCACCATACTTGATCTCCGCAGCCTTGACCGAATAGATTGCGCTGTCGATGAGATCCGCGTCTGTAGTCTCGTTCAATTGCCTCCAAGCGAGTTTCAGATCCTCTTCTACCTCTGCGATTCCCCGGAGGATCTGCTGCCTGGCGAAGTAAGATTCCCTCACTTTACTATTTCGATGAGCCGATGGGTCGTTCAGCCGCAGTGTAGCCATTCCTACCACTCCCGACCTTCTAGTTGTCCAATTCTATCTCTGTGAACCGCCCTCAAGAGAAGTATCGGCATGGTGAACAGCTGCTATTCAATGTGCGGGCATTCTCAAATCTCCCTTCGACCCTCTAGTGCACGAGAGAGAGTAACTTCGTCGGCGTATTCCAGGTCTCCGCCTACAGGCAGGCCGTGAGCCAAACGCGTTGCCCGGACACCGACAGTATGGGCGATCTTGGCGATATAAAGTGCTGTCGCTTCTCCCTCAACATTTGGATCGGTCGCCAAGATGACCTCTTTCACCGGATCTTTGAGACGCACGACAAGCTCCTTTATCCTGATGTCATCAGGGCCGATTCCGTCCATCGGCGAAAGAACCCCGTGCAATACGTGATAAAGCCCTTTGTACTCCCCTGTACGTTCAATAGCGACAATATCCTTAGGGTGTTCAACTACACAAATGGTGCTTTGATCTCGGTCAGGAGAGGCGCAGATCGAGCAAGGATCGTCAACAGTAATGTTACAGCAGATCGAACACTGTCGGGTTTTGGTTCGCGCGTCTAACATAGCCTCAGTGAGACGAACTACATCGTCTTTTGGCATTGTCAGCATGTGAAATGCGAGGCGTTGGGCAGTCTTAGGACCTATTCCGGGCAACTTAGACAACTCTGAAATCAGCCGAGACACCGGCTCGACATATTTTGGCACCTATATCCCCTCAATCCCTAACACAGTATCTCTCCTCTAACATCTCGATCACAGCAAGTTTCCAAATCCCTGCAGACCGAATCCACCGGTAACCTTACTCATCTCATTCGCAGCCATCTCTTGAGCAGACCTGAGTGCCTCGTTCACCGCAGACAGAATCAGGTCCTCCAACATCTCGATATCCTCCGGGTCTACCGCCTCAGGACTGATCTTGATCTCCTTCACGGTTAAGTCTCCGGATACTACCACCTTGACCGCTCCACCGCCGCTGGAGGCTTCGACCGTCTTAGCCGCCAACTCATTCTGGATCTTGAGCATCTCGGTCTGCATCTTTTGGGCCTGCTTCATCAGCTTATTGATGCTTCCCTTCAACCTTGTCACCATCCTCTTCACCCAAATCTACTATGCGGCCATCTAAGGCCTCTATTAGACTCTTTACCAAAGGATCTTCCTCAGGTCTCTGACTGCCATCGCTTGTTTCCGCGCACTGATCCAGTTTGGCCACACCCTGTGGAGCTATTAGCGGCACCTCATCTTCCGGCTTAGCCAGTATTCTCACTCGGCGGCCGAAGACTAAAGCAGCCACGTCCTCGATGATCTGGCGATTCTTTGACTCACAGACCCGTCCCATGTGAAAGAAATGCTGTCTGTCAAAACCAATTACCAGCACGTCCCCGCGCAAGAAAGCGGGTTTGCCCTCTCTCAAAACTGCGTGCAACGGCACACTTCTAGCCTTCACACCGCTGAGAATCTCTGCAAATAGCCTATCTAGCTCCGCTTGATCCGTAATCAGTTCTTCGGACTCAGGGCTGACTTCCGAGTCGACTGAAGAGCAAGCAACGGACGGAAGAGAATAATCTAGAGATCCCGAACCTGTTTCACGGCCACCGCTGCTGACATCGGTTTCGTCTGCCGCACGAGTCTCGCGGTCAACTCGAGTATCGCCGGCGGCACCACCAACAGTGGAATCCCGTCGAACTGAGGAACCAAGTTGTTCGGTCGCGGGCGGGGAAGACGTTCTCTTAATGAATTCTGCGACCTTTCTCTCCAACAAGGCCACCCGCCTAGAGAGCGACTGCAGATCCTGTGCTTCTGTGATGTCAGTTCGACTATCGATCGACCTGATCAGCTCTATAAGGCCTACCTCTAACGTGATGGACGGCTGAGTCGAAGTCTTGAGCTCATTGTCAATCTTACCGAGCTTCTCAATGACGTACAGACACTCGTCCAGGTCGACCTTCTGGACGATCTCTTTCGCATCCTCCGGCCTCAGGCGCGAAAGCATAGCAGTTCTGCCTTCGGCTGAAACATTTAAGCCCAGCTTTAACACAGCTAGGTCCCTGTAGACGGAAACTGTGTCCTGAAGGAATTGGCGAAAATCCCGACCCTCGGATGAAAGCCGTGCGATCAACTCTAGGATGCGGCCCACGTCTCGCTCCACAATACTCTCGATCAACTCACGTATACGTTCAGTCGGAGTAACCCCTAGCACCAAGACAACATCGTCTACAGTGATATGTCCTCCGCTGTAAGAATAACACTGCTCGAGAATGCTAATGGAATCTCTGAGACTCCCATCCCCATGAAGGGCAATCAAGCGAAGCGCCTCTTTGTCCGCACTCGCGCCCTCGCGGCTCAATATCGATTCCAAGTGATCAGAGATCTCTTCCAAAGAGAGCCTGTGGAAGTCAAATCGCTGGCATCTAGACAAAATCGTCTCCGGTATTCTGTGAGGCTCTGTAGTAGCGAGAATAAACATTGCGTGAGCCGGCGGTTCCTCGAGGGTCTTCAACAAGGCGTTGAACGCCTCTACGGTAAGCATGTGGACCTCGTCAATTATGTAGACCTTTATCCTCGACACGGTGGGCGCAAACCGAATCTTTTCTTGAAGTTCCCGAATCTCGTTGATTCCTCTGTTTGACGCCGCGTCAATCTCAACGACATCTACTGAGGTACCGGCAGCTATCCCCCGGCATGAATCACAATCGCCGCAAGGATGGATCGTGGGACCTTGTGCGCAGTTTAACGCCTTAGCAAGCAGTTTTGCCATAGTTGTCTTGCCGGTGCCACGTGGTCCACAAAACAAGTATGCGTGCGATACGCGGTCGAGCTCTATCGCATTAGTAATGGTTCTGACGATGTGCTCCTGCCCCACTACTTCCTCGAATCGTTGTGGTCGATATTTCCTATAAAATGACACGTAGCTCACGGCAACACCTCAAGACCACGCGATCGATCACCAACACCTCATATTGTATCATGTCTAAAGATGCAGATGAATCTCGGCCAATTTGACCTCACAAATTGATCCCAGTACTTCGTGCCATTTCTGGGAGTTACTGAGCTGGCGTGCCTAAATAACTGGGTACATAAGAAAAGGCCGCACATCCGGATCGACCTTCTCGCCCAGGCGATACTCCGGTAACCAGCTCCAACTAAGCACCCCCGCGGCACACGGAGGGGTTTACTTACCGCTGCTACCTTCCGGTCCTGACGGGGTTCGTAAACTTCCGTTGCGCGGGACCCAGTCTTCAACACCGTACACCGAAGCCGGACCCCAAGAAAGAAAGGCCTCACACGGACATTCGACCTCGCTATAGCGGATTGCGAGTTCAGGGCACCGCTACCTCCCCGTCTAGTGCGGCCAAACCTTTTCCTTATTCAGATTTCAAAGCCTGGGAAAACCCACACGAAAACCGATCAAGAATTGCGGCGAAAATATGGCGGAGAGGGTGGGATTCGAACCCACGAAGCAGGGTTACTGCTTACTCGCTCTCCAGGCGAGCGCCTTAGACCAACTCAGCCACCTCTCCGCGTTGGTATTTTTGCCACACAAATAAAGAACGTCGGTTGCGCAAACCAGTATACCATTATACCTTGATCAAGTCAATTGACGCGATCGGCAGGCCCAAACGCGGCACAAGCGATCACTTGCACAAATAACGATCCTCCTCAACATCCTGCAGGCAAATGTAGTCAAATTGTGACTTAGACAAGCGGTCATACTCTTGCTCTGCTTCATTCCTGCAGGTAGCACAGGCGTGCCACGGAATTATCACTGCTGCCAACCTAGTTTGCTTACCTCCAATATATAGTGATTGAGCCACAGAAAAGACCTTTCGATAACCGCTGCATTCAGAACAAAGGCGAATGCTCTCCTCTTGAAACTCCACTATGTTGTCTGTGTCGTAATAAATCCTACGTTTTCGATGGAAGAAGTCGCCCCCGCCGAAGATCCTCCCCAGATCCAGCTCACCTTTTTTCTCCCATATTAGCCTTAACTCCTCAACGTTTTTCCGCACAGTGGAGCTAACCGAGCTCTCTGAACTGCTCCTTCTCTCCACGTGCATACGATCCGGTTCTTGAACCCCTGTATAATCCAACCCTGCAAGGGCAAGAATGATTCCGACATTCACATAGGGCAGAGCTCCTTCAATCGAGTAACCGCCCTCCAATACAACGATATCTGGCGACAGTAACTCTGTAAGGCGGGCATATCCCTGAGCGGTTACGTTCATATTTGTCAAAGGATCAGAATAGTGATTGTCTTGGCCGGCACCGTTGATGACTATATCAGGCTGGAAATCTTGTAGGACCGGCAAAACCAACTCCTGAATGGCAAACAGCAGTTCACTATCTCCACTGCCCGGGGGCAAAGGAAGATTCAGGGTATAAGCAAAAGCCCCAGGGCCCCCCAACTCGGTCAAATGACCGCTCCCAGGAAACAGTGTTCTTCCGTCCTGATGAATTGAAATGTGAAGGACGTCTGGGTCGTTGTAATAGATGTCCTGAGTTCCGTCAGCATGATGAGCGTCAGTATCTACGACTGCCACTTTTAATTTGCCGCCGGCCTTCTTGCGCAGGTATTCAATAAGCACCGCCTCATTGTTAATTGTGCAAAAACCTCGAGCGCCGTGCACTATTCGCATAGCGTGATGTCCGGGAGGCCGCAGCAAGGCAAACGCCCGGTCCACTTCATGACTCCAGACTTTCTCTCCGGCGACAATAGCTCCACCGGCAGCAATCAAGTGGGGGCTTCCGGCAACGGCACTAAGAGGCCCTGCACATATGTGTGCCCTTTTCACGTCTAATTCCGTTGCCGGCCTTGGTCTGTACTCCACGACCCCCGGAATGTCAAACAATCCTTCCTCCCTAATCTGATCTCTTGTGTACAGCAAGCGTTCCTCTCTCTCAGGGTGATCAGGAGTGATCGCCCAGTCGAACGCCGGGAAAAACACCAGACCGGTTCGATAGGTGGCCGCTCTCACCGTCAATACCCTCTTCTCCGCTCATTGTGCAAGGCTGAGGAATCAGCTCTGGATTTTTCTTGTCCTTGGAGAGATCTGCGCCTTTAGAGAAATGATGCGCCCGACTGTATGAAAGTCGCGGACAACGTTGTAGATCTCTTCCTCTACGATCTCCACATCTTCTTTCCTGGCAAGTATCTGACGCCTCCCTGCCAGATCAACAACCTTATCTATTGCAATCTCCCTAGCTCTGTTCAGATCAAATAACAACGGATGGGAGATGTCAGAGACGTAATCGAGTTCCGGAACAACTACCTTTCCAAGTGCAGTATCCGCCCGAAGGGTAACTGAAGCTGTAGGACACGCGGCCGCAGCACCCACTGCATTCGCACATTCACAGTAAGGAGTTATCTCATAGTCGACACCTAGGCGTCTAGCAATAAGAGGAATAAAGAATCTTGCTGGCCCACCCATTCCGATGATCTTCTTCGGCCTAAGATCTTCCTGTCTCAGAATTTCTTCGACAGTATAGGCCGGGAGCTGCGTCAAATAGTTGTACACTGTTTCAATTGACTTTGCAGCCTGTTCACAAAACGCCTCTACAATCTTATTGGCCAACTCCAGAGGAGTAAATCCCCATTCTTCGCTCAGTTTCGTTATCGCTTTTATCGACAGATCCTTATCGCCGATAGCAGCGCCACCCAGAAAAACCGCAGCGTCAGTAGGAGTCACGTTCGTACCCCCTAGCGCTGCCGGAGGTCCGGCTCGGTGCGGTCCGATTCTTATCTCGGTTCCATCCATCCACACGCGGCTATCGCCGCCTAGACCAAATGATCGAGAGTAAAGAGCAGGCACAATTGTTTTGAAACCGGCTATCCCTGCTCCGTCCTTCTCGTAAACAGGCCGTCCGTCCACCAAAACCGAGATATCCGTAGTTGTCCCGCCTATATCGACCACTACGGAGTTGCCCTCAGTTAAACTCGCAAGGGCGATAGCGCCCATTGTGCTAGCTGCAGGACCCGAGAGAATGGTCTCCACAGGCCGCACCAGCGACTCGTGTAGATCCATTGTGCCTCCATCAGCCTTAAGAACGAACACCCGGCTGTGAAGGCCTAGTTCTTGGATCAGCTGCTTTACCGCAGAAGCAAATGCTAACTGGACTCCGGTTACCTTGGCATTTAGGTAAGCAGTTGTAATCCGCCTCGGCAGATTGAGCCGGCCGGTTAATCTATGTCCCAAGGTGATCGGAACAAACTCAGGATACTCCGTCTGGACGAATTCCTCGATCGCTAGCTCCTGGCTTGGGTTGCGCGGGCTAAACTTTCCGGCCACCGCTATTCTGGTAACCCCTAAAGACTTTATCTCTTTCAGAACCGATCTCAGAGAATCGAAGTCAACAGGAGCGACTTCCCGTCCACGATGGTCTATATAACCGGGAATAGGGAACACCGGAAAAGGAAACTCCATGTCCTCTATTTTCAGCCCCGGCCCCAAGGACACAATCACCGCTGCTGGGTCCCCTTTGCCCTCGACAATGGCATTAGTAGCTAGCGTTGTACTGAGGTGCAACTCTGCCTCTGAGAAACGATCACGAGGCAAATGGGAGACGATTGCGTTTAATGCGCCTACAGTACTGGCCAAAAGATCGTCGTGCCTTGTCGGAACCACAGCTGTTTCTAGCACGCGGGAGTCTTCTAAAAGAACAGCATTAGTATTGGTGCCACCAACGTCTATTCCGATAAGATATGACGGCATGGCCAACCCCATTCCATTCCTGAAAGGCTAACTCTATGTGGGCCGTTCCCCTATTTAGACTGTAACAGTCTTCCACTGTCCACGCTTAAACCTGCCAAAAATAACTGCAGACCTAGTGAGCTGATCCAGCGCCATTCCCAGCCAAGCCCCGAACAGTCCTAAGTGGAGAACCTGGGCGAACAAATAGCCGAGTATAACCCGGACTCCCCAGATGCCTATAAAGGTCGAATAGAGCGGCCACTTAGTGTCGCCGGCGCCTCGAAGTCCGCCGGCCAAAATGAACTGCGTGGACTGAGCCGGCTGAACCAGACCAATGATCTTCAGCACCATAGCAGTCTGGTGCGCAACTTCCAGATCGTTTGTGTAAAGCCGAGCAATCCACTCTCCAAAGAAGAAGAAAATAACGGCCATAGCTCCGGAGACCATCATGCCGAGCCGCCGGGTCTCGAGAGCACACTTCTCTGCTGCTGACGGCTTACCGGCCCCCAATGCCTGACCGACTAGAGTTGTAGCCGCAATGCTAAAAGCTTGACCGGGCATGAACGATAACGACAAAATGTTCATTCCGATTTGATGAGCTGCCAGAACCTTCGTTCCCAGCCCGGCAACTATCCCAACGTAAACTAGCTGACCGAATCTCAGAACCAGCTGCTCCACTGCAGCGGGAATCCCTATGTTTATAACTGTGCGCAGCAGATCAACTCTCAGCCGGAACGAGCGAACAGGTCCCAACCTGATTGCGCTATCTTTTCTCAACATTACTCTGAGCATTAGGGTGGAACTGACGACTTTAGAAGCCACCGTGGCGACGGCGGCTCCGGCAACGCCATAGGCGGGCACTCCGAATTTTCCGTAAATCAATACATAGTTCCCGGTACAGTTCACCAGATTAGCTATGACATTGATCTTCATAGGAGTCCTCGTGTCGCCAACGCCTCTGAGCACCGATGCCGAGCACATTGAGATAGCATCGAAGACGATACCTATTGAGACTATTCTCAAGTAGGATATTCCGAGCGGCAACGAGTCTGGCTCTGCACCCATTGCCGCTGTTACCCAAGGAGTAACCCGATAGCTGATCATGCTCACGATCGAACCAGCAAGCACACTCGTCAGCAGGCTCTGTTGCGCTGTTTCGCTTGCCTCCCTAAAATCACCCGCACCAAACAAGCGAGCTACGAGCGCAGTAGTTCCAACATTAAGGGCTTGAAAAACAGCGAGTGCAATAAGCACCGGTTGGTTCGACAATCCAACTGCAGCAATTGCTGCAGGTCCGATGCGACCAACCATTATCATGTCGACTACACCGACAAAACTTACTAGTATCATTTCAACCAGAGCCGGCGCGGACAGGTCGACTACCTCGCGCCGCACCCTTCGCATATCGACATCATCTATACAATCAACACTCGCCGACTTCTCATCGTGTACAGCTTGTGCGGCTCGACTGTCGAGTAATCGTCCAATCAATTCGTAACATCTCCCAACAATGAACTCACATTGACTCGACCGGATCGATCCCAAGGAGGGACATGCCGTTGCCCAAGACCTGTTTCACCGATGCGCACAGCAACAGCCGAGCATCTCTAACCTTTGGATTATCTGCGTTGAGAACCGGGCATTGGTTGTAGAAGGTAGAAAACGCCTTTGCCACTCTATAGACACTGTTAGCCACTACATGTGGGCTGAACTCAGCGACTGCCTTAGCGACTGCTGACGGGAATTCTGCGAGCTCCTTCACCAACTCGTACTCTATATCTTCGCCGAGAACTGAGAAATCTACGGCAGAAGGAAGCTCACCGCCCACTCGTCGCAATATGGAGTTAATCCGGGCATGGCAATACTGCAGATATGGGCCAGTATCCCCCTCAAAACTCAGAGCGCTCCCCCAATCAAACGTCACATTTCGCTCGTTGGCCACCTTAAGAATGGCATACTTGACAGCACCATACGCCACCGCGCGCGCAGTGTCAAGATGGACATCGCCATGGCGCTTGGCCATCTCCTCCGCGGCCTTAGCAACGGCTTCTCGCATAAAGTCTTCTAATAAAACGACGTTTCCCTGGCGCGTTGACATTTTTCCATCCGGCAGAAGCACAAATGAATAGTGAACGGACACCGGAGCCTTATATCCGAGAAGATCCAAAGCTGCACTTACCTGCTGATGATAGAGCTTTTGATCTTCGCCCAGTACCACAATATTGACATCCGATTGCGTGGACACCTTGTCTATTGAGTACGCAATGTCTCGCAGTGGATAGAGAGATGTCCCGTCTGCCCGGGTCAAAACAACGTAGGGAGATCTAGACGGCAGATTGTAGCCTTCTAGGTTCAAAACCAGCCGGCCCTCCGAGTCGCGCTCCAACCTGCCGGTTGCCTCTAACCGTCTCAATATCTCGTTAGTAATACCGCCGGCAACATAATCAGACTCATGCTTAAAAACGTCATACTTGATCCCCAGCTCACCAAGAATGCGCGTCTGACCCTTTATGCAAATGTCTACAATTCGCTTGAAGCGCTCAATCGTTTCACTGTCGCCGTTCTCGAGCTTGTTCAGCAGTCTGAAGACCCGGTCCTCCAGGTCGGGATCGTCTTTAACCCTGTTGTTGATATCTACATATATACCCAACAAATCGTCAAACGTGACATCCTCCCGTCCCTCTGCACCAAGCACCAGCATCGCAATTTGCTTGCCGACATCGTTCACGAAGTAGTGAACGCAGACATCGTACCCTTCGAACCGCAGCAGGCGGACAATGGAATCTCCAATGAGAGCATTCCTCGCTCTGCCTACGTGCGGCGACGCATTCGGATTAATGCTGGTATGCTCCACCAACGCCTTCTTCCCCCGACCCCTTCCGGAGGAGCCATAGGAGCTGCCCTTGGACCGGATTTCGTTCAGCGTATCGCGAATCACGGTTTCTCGATCGAGAAAGAAGTTAAGGTAGCCGCCTACAGTTTCGATTCGATCAACGAAATCAAGATCACCGATCTTGTCCTTCAAGTCAGCCGCTATAGCAGCCGGGCTCTTGCGCAGCACCGCTGCAAACGGGAAACACGGAATGGAAAAATCCCCGAATTCAGGACCGGGGGGCACAGTTAGTGCAATCTCATCTACAGGAATGAGCTTTTTCACAGCGTCAATAATCGTCTGTCTGTAACGTTCCACCGCTAGTCTCTCTCCTTACAGTCCGTTTCCCAAAGTATCAGCACCCGCGGTTTTCAGCTTTTGGCCTTCAGTTTTTCAGCCGCGATAGTGCGGTATATAGGACCCGCGGGAGTTAGTTTGCTCTCGACCAGCTCAATCTGATTGACAGGCACTTGCGGCCATCCGCACTCGACGGTTTCCCACTGTTTGGCCACCTGCCGAGGCAGAACGCCCCTGACTCTTGCAACCGTAACATGAGGCGTTGGCTGATCATTGCCCAGGTCCCTAGATATGTTGACAACCTGCTCCTCGGACAGCTCGTCCAGCCCGACCCAAAGAACGCGCGGCAGGCCGTTGCGTGGAAACGAACCCACCCGTCCCCATCGGAGAACAAAAGGCTCGTGCTTTCCAGCAACGTCCCTTAACTTACCTGCGAGTTCTTGAAGAGCACCGGGCTCGACTTCTCCCAGGAATCTAAGCGTGATGTGGACTCTGTCGGAGGTCACCCACCTCAACTGCGTGACATCTCTGAGAGAGTCCCTCAAGTGGGAAAGGTCCAGCAATCGCCACAGTCCAATCGCATAGAACAGCCTCATGGTACGCTTATCCTTCTCTCGTTTCACGCTGCCCTGAACCAGCTCTACTTCTAATCATACAGGAGTCTGTCAAGGAGCTCAATCAAAGAGGTCGCAGGCATCTTGCATGTGCCTGTGGCGCTGTAGAGCTACTTGGGTGGACTTTCTCCCGAAACAGCTATGACCTCGCGGGCTAGGCGTAGCGCTTCCTCCAGCACTGCAAGACTGAATACCCTGCACAGAGCAACGGTTCTCAAGGCGCCATCCCTTTCGGTAGCTGGTGCCTACCGTGCCCGGCAAAAGGGCCGGCACTGTTCACCTGCCGAGAAGCCTGACTCAATTATCCCGCTCTACACTGCGAGAATCAAGGTCGCGGAGGCTACTCAAGAGCGTGCCGGCATTTTCAGACGCGAAGCAGGGGTCCTATCATTTCTGACAAAACCCCTGCTCTGTCGGAATTGGCGGAGAGACTGGGATTCGAACCCAGGAGGCAGGTACTAACTGCCTACTCGATTTCGAGTCGAGCGCTTTCGACCAACTCAGCCATCTCTCCACGTAAATGCGAAGTATTGTCTCAGTTCTGTTACAGTCATAACTCCAGCGAGGCTGCAGACTTCTCTTGTCTCCTCTTGCGGAAAAACTCTCTCAACAACTCCCCGCAGCGGTCTGCGAGAACTCCACCTCTAACCTCGAGCCTGTGATTCAACCGCTCATCTCGAAGGAGACTGTATAGTGAGTCCACAGCGCCCGCCTTTGGGTCTGGGGCACCGTACACCAGTCGCTTTACTCTAGCTTGGATGAGCGCACCGCAACACATAATGCACGGTTCAAGTGTAACATACATTGTCGTATCGAGCAAGCGCCAGCTATGACACGCTACAGCAGCTGCACGGATTGCCCGGATCTCCGCATGAGCAGTCGGATCACCTGTAATTTCCTTCATATTACATCCGACCGCGATGATCTTTCCGTCTCGAACTATGACAGCTCCGACCGGAACTTCTCCCATTGCAGCTGACTTCTCAGCTTGCTCGAGCGCACTGGTCATAAAGATCTCATCCGGATCAACGTCCAAAGCCATACCAGCTCCTCAGTGCCGCACGATAAAATATAGCACAGGTCAAGTGCCAAAGCAACTGCCGCCAATGAACTCTCTGAGTATTGACGTGGGCGGAACAAAGGAAGTGTCGTTCATCGGCTGCACCAATTGCACAAATGACAGAAGACGCTCTGCCTGAGCATATCCTCTGTCTTCACGCGGAATAGCTGCGAGCAGAGGTTCAATAAGAGGCCTCAACGCTGCCAGCTCGTAGACAAGAGCAGAGTCGAACATGACGTCGGCCTGTTCCTGGAACGGGAATATGTTCCTCTGTTCCCCTCGTCTCACATTGTCCCAGAGCTCGAGCGTGCGGCTGGCCGAATGGCCCCGGTACACGCTATCGCGCACGATCCTGCGGATCAGCCTCGTGTCTGTAGTCTGAATTCTCGTATTGACATCTACATTGAGCTGAGTCAGCGCACTGACGTATATCCTGTACTTGCGCTCTCTAGGAATTGCGGAAGTTAGCTCATCGTTAAGGCCGTGAATTCCTTCAATGACAAGCAGGCTGTTCTCAGTTAGCCTGAGCTTCCTGCCTCTGTACTCCCTTTCACCCGTCTGAAAATTAAAGGTTGGAATCGACACTTCTTCGCCGGTGAGCAGCCTTGTTAGATCCTCGTTGAACAAGTCCAGGTCTATCGCACGGATCGATTCGAAATCAGGCTGCCCGTTTTCATCTTTAGGGGTGTGATCCCTTTCGACGAAATAGTCGTCCATAGATATAGCGTGCGGGAGAATTCCGTTCAGACGAAGATGCAACGACAGACGCTGGGCAAACGTGGTCTTCCCGGACGACGTAGGCCCCGCTATTAGAACTAGTCCTATCTGGTCTCGATTAGCCGCAATGTCGTCAGCAATGCGTGCGATATCCCGCTCATGCACTGCCTCGTTCAGTGCAACTAGATCAGAGATTCGTCCCGCTCGTATTATCTCATTCAACTGCTTGATATCGGTAACCCCCATAGTCTTGCCCAGCACGCTGGACCGGTAGAAAACCCTGGAGAGCTTGCGCTGTTCTTCGTACTTCGGCAGGCGATAAGGGTCATACCGCCGCGGATACAACAAAATCATACCCGGGAGGTAGTATCTCAGGTCAAACTGTTTAAGGTATCCGGTAGACGGCACCAAGTCGCCGTAAAAACAGTCTATGTCTTCCCCATACTTGAAAAGACGGACCTTTGCGGCCCGGTCAACATTAGAAGCGATCAAATCAGCCTTGTCATGATGGCCGTGCTCGTGAAGCAACCTGGCCGCCTCTTCTGCGCTGACCTCCAACGGAATGAACGGCTCGTCCGCGGCAATCAGTTGCCGCATCGCAGCGGCTATAGCCTTGACCTCTCTGTCGGTGACATACAGAGTAGTTCCTTCTGAATTCACAACCTCACAATATATTCCATGATTGAGCGAGTGCTCCACTCTCACGTCCGCGTCTGGTCGGAGCTGGCGCACAGCTCGAACCAATACAACGGTCAAACTGCGCCAGTAGACGCGTTCCCCGTCTTCAGAAGACAGATCGATGGGCTCAACTAATGAGTCGGATTCAAGAGTCGAGTGCAGACTGCGAATCGCGTTATCTAGCAACGCAGCCAAAGGCACCAATCCGGAAGCAGAGCGTTTGGACTTTAAGACGTCGGCTAGAGTGGAGCCGGCCTTGACTTCTCGCGACGTTCCATCCCAGAATCTCACCGTTATGGTATCCCGCCTATCCAATTTCGTACCTCCCAGTCCTAACCATAACACTCGCTACAGGCACTACGATACCTCTTTGCTCAGCGAACCTCCAAACTGCATCTTGTAAAGGCGATAGTAGATGCCCTTCGCCTTCATGAGCTGCTCATGGGTGCCCTCCTCTACAATAGTCCCGTCCTCAATCACAATTATGCGGTCCGCTTCCTGTATAGTTGAAAGTCTATGAGCAATAACAAAGGATGTCCTTCCTTTTAAGAGCTGACGAAGTGCTGCCTGTATCAACCGCTCAGTATACGTGTCGACGCTTGCGGTGGCTTCATCCAAGACCAGAATGGCCGGCCGCGCAAGCAGTGCCCTGGCAAACGACACTAGCTGACGCTGCCCGGACGACAACTTCGAACCGCGCTCGCCCACATCGGTGTGGTATCCTTTTGGCAGCTTGTTGATAAAGCTGTCCAAACCAAGCTGCTCGCAAACTATTCGGATCTCCTCATCAGTAGCGTCCGGCCTGCCATATCGCAGGTTGTCTCTTATGCTTCCTGAGAACAAGAAAGGTTCCTGAAGCACGACAGCTACCTGTCTTCTCAGCGAAGCTAGTGTAACGTCTCTAATGTCATAGCCGTCTATTAAGATGCTGCCCTTATTCACGTCGTATAGCCGTGACAACAGATTGATGATCGAAGTCTTTCCGGCTCCGGTTTGACCAACGATTGCTATAGTCTCGCCCGGTCTGACGCTGAGATTGAAGCCTTTGATAACGTAGTCGTTGCCGTTATATGCGAAATAGACATCTCGGAACTCAACAGCGCCCTTCACCGGAGGTAACTCGATCGCACCAGGCTTATCTGCAAGCGACGGATAAGTGTCCAACAGTCGGAAAATCCGCTCTCCACCGGCCATTGCCCGCTGCACCATCCGGTAGATCTGGCTCAGATTGCGAATTGGTCCAAAAAACTGTCCAACGTAAGCAACAAAAGCCATCAGAGTTCCTAAAGACAGTTTGCCTTGTGCGACCTGAAGTCCCCCGTACCAGAGCACCACAACAGTTCCTATAACGGAAGTCATATCTACAAACGGCCAAAAGTACGAGAAAAGGTACACTACCCTCATTGCAGCGTCATAGACTTCTTTACTGATTTTATCAAACCGCAACAGGTTCAAGCGTTCTCTGCAGAATGCCTGGACAACTCGAACGCCGGAGATGTTCTCCTGCAAATAAGCATTCATCTCCGACACCTTGCTTCGTTCGGCTCGCTCTGCGCTCGTTATCTTGCTGCGAAACCCGGTAACGATGTAGACAAGCACAGGGATGACCGCAAAGCACAAGAGCGCTAATTTAACATCCAGGCTAAGCATGATCGCCATAATGCCAATCAGAATCACGGATTCACTGAACAATGCCACTACTCCGGAAGAGAGAAGCTCGTTAAGTGAGTCGACATCGCTAGTAAACCTGGTGATTGTCTTGCCCACCGGCACTTTATCGTAGTAGTCGAATGAAAGCTTCATCAGGTGGTCAAACAAGTTGCGCCTAATCTCGTGAACCACTGTCTGGCCTGTCAGCGCCATCGTGTACGTGCGCAAATAGGAAACGAGCCAGTTGACGCACAGCATGCCCAACCACGCTAGCATGAGAAGGTTTAACCCCCTCATATCTCCGGTCATTATGTAGTCATCAACAGCCGTGCGCGTGATCAATGGGCCTATTAAGGAGATCAAGGATCCGGTCAGGACAAGTGCGATCGAGAGAGCTAGCTGATTAGCGCGCGGCTTTAGATAGCCCAATATCCTGACAGCAATACGGGGGTCAGAAGTTCTGGTAGTCATCTCTTCTTCATAGATGGCCTCTAGTCCATCATCCCCTTCTCGAAGGAACCGCCGGCCGCTTGTATATCGCACAGCTGACGATAAAACCCGCCCATGGAATACAGCTCATCATGGGTGCCCTGCTCAACGATTTTGCCGTTGCCCAGAACCACTATCTTGTCAGCATACCTGACACTGGATACCTTTTGTGAAATGATGATCGTGGTTCTTCCTTTAGCAATCTCCCTAAGTGATTCCTGAATTAGACTCTCCGTCTCAGCGTCGACACTCGCAGTAGAATCATCGAGAATGAGTATCTTTGGATCCATCACCAGCGCTCTAGCTATAGCTACGCGTTGACGCTGGCCGCCGGAAAGCCCGACTCCCCGCTCTCCTACGATTGTGTCGTAACCCTGAGGGAGAGATTGGATGAAGTCATGTATCTGAGCAGCTTTCGCTGCTTCGATCACTCGCTCCAATTCGATATCAGGTTTGTAGTAAACAATGTTCTCTCTTATCGTAGCTGAAAACAGAAACGTATCCTGCGGCACTATCCCCACTTGTCTGCGGAGCGACTCCAGATCTACATCCCTGATGTCTTTGCCGTCAATCAAAATCGCTCCTGAGTCCACGTCGTGAAATCTCGGAATCAGAGCCCCTATGGTGCTCTTGCCGGACCCGGTTACACCAAGAATTCCAACCGTAGTTCCAGCAGGTATATCCAACGAGAAATCGTCCAGCACTTTTTCGCCTGAGTCATAGCTGAAACTGACATTTCGAAACTGAATGTGACCCGAGATCTTGCCGGGATCAAGTCCAAATTTTTGTGTAAAATTCCCTCTGGCTAGAACCAGATTAATTTATCACCACTAATCTTTAAATTTTACTGCTTCCGGCTCTTTTAGGTCAAGGATTCGCTATCGCCGGGCTGCGCCCGTCCTTGACCTAAAAGAGCCTCCAGCAGTCTTATAACTCTTAGCAGTGATGATTACACTACCCTATTAATACTATCTTTTCCTTAAGCTTCTGTGCTTTGCTACTACACCATTCAAAATACTCACTCATGTCAAAATATCTTTTTCCACTTCCCCACCTCTCATCTATTTCCATCAGCAGTGCCCCTATTAAGCGTATTGCGGATTCCCTATTCGGAAATATCCTTATCACCCTCTCTCTTCGCCTTATCTCTTCATTTAACCGCTCTAACCCATTGGTAGTACGCAGCCTCCTGCGGTATTGCTCAGGAAGTTCCAATACCGCTGTCGCATCTTCAAACCCTTCCTCTAATACCTCCATAGCCTTGGGTGCCTTCTCTTTGTACTCCTCTAAGTACATCATTTAACAGCTTCCTCGCCGTTTTTGAGTCAGCTGCTTCCAATATAGCCCTTACCTTGATATGAACCTCTTTTTGTAACTGTTGCGGTGTCTTATCAAGAATATTTCGCATAAAATGCGTCTGACACCTCTACCATGTTGCTCCCTGAAAATGCTGCCTGATAGCTCGTATAAGCCCTTTCTGTTGGTCTGATATTATAAGGTCTACCCCATGTAATCCCCTCTGCTTGAGCCATAAGAAAAATTCTCCCCAGCTTTCCTCACTCTCACTATCCCCTACCATAAATCCTAATACCTCTCGGTAACCTTCTTCATTTATTCCAATGGCAATTAATAACCCTCTTTGCCGAACTCTCTCTTCTTCCCTTACCTTTATTACCATGGCATCTACTATAACAAATGGAAACCTCTTTTCATTAAGTGGTCTGGAAATCCATCCTTGAACTACTGGATCAAGGTTCTTGCATAGCTCAGATATAGTAGATCTGGAAAATTCAGTACCGCAAAGTTCATATGTTATTTCTTCAACCTTCCTTGTAGATACACCATTAACTACCATTTCCATTAGGGCAAGTAATAGTGCCTGTTCACTCCGTTGATAACGTTGAAATAAATCAGTTGTAAATTTCCCATACCTAAACCTAGGAATCTGCAATACTATATTCCCAACTCTTGTGTCTAATCCTCTTTTGTAATAACCGTTACGATAATCTTCTCTTTCTTTAGTTCTTTCATATGGTTCGGCTTTAATCTGTTCGGTAGCCTGTGCCTGTAAAACTTGATTCAATACAGACTCTAATAACTTAGCCATACCTTCATCTTTAGCTCCTTTTAAAAAAAGATAGTGCAAAATTTCAGAATCAATGGTAATATTGTATTGAGCCATTTCTCATCCCTCCAGTTAGTTTTGGTTTTTACATTTTTACTTCTAACCAGAGGGGTGGGGGTGGCTCAACCCCTTTTTACACAATTATATGGACTTAACTTGGGTTGACCTTAATTCTTCAAAGTGGATTTTACTTTTTCATTTGACCCTACAAAAGTCTTTACTGATAATTTTACAAAATTCCTAAAGCAAAGGCTTTGTGGAAAAGGTATTAACAGTAACTAAGTACTATAAAAATACATCTATCCTATTTCCTCAACCCCCGCAAAAAAGACGATTATCAAATCTGGTAACTCAACTTTAAATTTTCAGGGTAGATGATATGTTCCCGCAATCAATAAAAATGAGGGTTCCTAACATTGCCACATCCGGCAAATCGGCCTGTAAAAAAAGCTAAATGTCCGGAAACCCTTTATTTACAAGCTTTTCAGTCCTTCTATTTCTCCACCCTTGACATCAATACCACGCACTCCACGTGTTTACGGTATTCTTCTTTTACAAATAACTCTGTTATCTCTGCATAGTTTGAGCTATAACACATTGACTTGAAAAGCTGAACGCAGCAGAAACCAATCATCTTTCCGTCAATAATTGCAACAAAAACAGTTTCTTGATTATTATTTAAAATAGAATCTGCAAGCTGTTCTTTTGTGGTGCAGCCTGGGCCGTTAAACAATTCATTGAGTTCAAATAGCGAATTCACATCATTACTATTAGCAAGTCTGATTTGCATAGCCATATGCCGTCACTTCTTTCTTAGCCGCACAATAATTGACGGCGGTATTTCGTACCAGTCAAATTCTTTTGCGTTTTCATCACGAGCAAAGACAGGTTCCTCCAAGCCGTCTAAAACAAATCCTGCCGTAAAGCACATATTAAAAATAATACTAAGCGGTCTGTGATAATGTATAACCTGCTTACTGTTTCGGGCAAGTGCGGACACCCTGTGCATACACGGCCTTATGTATTCATAGGTTTGGATACCCATGCGCACACTGCTTTCGCCTGTATAATCATTTGTTTCAACAATCTTTCGCATGTTTGGCGTTTGAAAGCAGGGGTGAACACTGGAAAACACAAATATTCCATCCGGAGCAAGCAACGCATAAACAGCTTTGAGTAAAGGCTCAATATCGGAAATGTTCATGACCGCCATATTGGAAACAGCTTTGTCAAATGGTTTCCCTGATTTTAGAGTCATAAGCTCGTCATATTTTGTAGCATCGGCAACACGAAAGTCAATACTTGAAAGATGGTTTTTGCAACGCTCCTTTGCATGTTCAATCATTTTTGGACTGTAATCAAAGGCAACAACCTTCGCACCGAGGCTTGCCAAAAGCCTTGAAAAATTACCGTTGCCGCAAGCAGCATCAAGAATAAAATCTCCAGCTTCCGGCTTTAAAAGTTTAAGTGTTGCAGGGCGGATTATCTCTCTGTGGTATCGGTTGTCCGTTTCGCCCATACGCTCGTCCCAATCATCGGCAAGCTCTTCCCAAAGCTTTTTGCTTTGCTCTGTGGATTCTTTATAATTTGCCATTTGTATCTTCCTCTTGTGCCATTTTCAAAATGTTTTCAATGAATTCGTGCTTGCCATCCACATAGGAATCAATGTCGTGACGGAATCTTTCGGCAAGGCTTTCTTTTAGTGCCGCATATTCGCATTTCGCATCCTCATGCATATTCAAATAATCCCGAAACATAATTTGTCTTTTAAGCTCAAGGCTATCTTTGGGACAGACATACATATGATATTGCATAAAATCATCTTTTACATTACGTTTAAAACATTCTCGTTCTCCAATCCCGCCGTCGCCCTCGTGTTCGTAACCCAACGTATTCAAACGCTGCACCAATTCGGGGAATATTTCATATGATTCGATAATAATAACAAAATCAATAATTGGTTTTGCGGCGAGTCCTTCAACAGATGTGCTACCGACATGAACAATATCAATAATCAAATCTTTTAAATACGGAAAAAGATAGCTCTTTATTCTCATAAATTCGTCCTTCCACAGAGGACTATACGGTTCGACTATTATTGTTCTTTGGGATTGCATCTGAATCCTCTCTTTCTCGCAAGCAAAGTCCAATGCTTGCTGTAAAACTCCGGTTTTTCCATGTTGTATTCGCACCATTCCTTTGGCATACCGACAATTTGCCAATCGGCAAAAAAATGTTTAATGTCCTCAATATCAACATAAAAATGCGGAACATCCTTTTCGGTTTCGTGTTCATCACGCAAGATAGTATTTCTGTCAAGTCGCTTGTATGCCTTCGCTCTCTGGAAACTCCAAGTGTTCTTAGAAATAAGCGTGATAAACATTTCGCCACCCGGCTTTAATACTCGCATTATCTCGTTGAGCGTTTTTATAAAGCCCTGTGTATCGGTGTGGTAAATCACATTATACGCCATAATACAGTCAAAGCTATTATCCTCAAAGGGGAGTGACATCATATCGCAGACGGCTGTCTTGATGTTTAACTTTTCTTTTTTCGCCCATTCGTTCAGGTAATTGACTCCGTATTCGGACAAGTCAACAGCGGTTGTTTCAAAGCCTTTTCTTGCCATATAAATCGAATGACGACCAAGCCCGCATCCTAAGTCCAAGAATTTTGTAAATTCCTGCGACTGCCAACTCTCGGTAAGGTATGCGCTCTCTATGCAAGGTACAAGCCAATAATTTTCTTAGTGTAAAGTAGATCCGGGTGAAGGCAAGTTGGGGCGGAAGCGATGAGACGGATAGAAGGAAGAGAGAAGTGAAATAAAGAAGAGAGACCTCTGTCGAAAACCACAAAGAAAGGAGGTCTCTCTCATGCAGCATGACGCTGCCACTTTCAGTTTAACCGAGGTTCCGTCTGAAGGCAAGAGTATAGAGAGTTGGGCTGTTGAGCATGGCCGTCGTTTTGCACTGTACCTTTTGGGAGAGGTAATCAAAGAGCTTGACGAGCGGTTTCTTCAGAGTCGTCCCAGTGAATGGATAAGCAAGGGGTTTGAGAAGAGACGAATAGAAACTGCAGCTGGCAGTCTAGAGTTTGCACGGAGGATTTACGTCAATCGGTTTAGCGGTGAAAGGATCGCACCGATAGATCAGTATTTGGGTTGGGACAAGAATGCGAAGGTCAGTCCAGAAGTTAGGGCTATGTGTGCAGAGCTGGCACCAATCATGTCGTTTAGAGACGTATCGAGGGTTTTAGATAGACTTAGGGGGATAGAGATAAGCGCAGAGGCAGCGCATCAGGCCAC
>Ga0134103_1001442_pt1 | contig 22066 bp, 24 predicted proteins | sample 14_taG_2_FD_94445 | JGI IMG/M metagenome (GOLD analysis project Ga0134103, IMG submission 94445) | Switchgrass degrading microbial communities from high solid loading bioreactors in New Hampshire, USA - 14_58_20_212_A1 metaG | ecosystem: Engineered > Bioreactor > Semi-continuous > Anaerobic >...
CAAAAGGCGGGAACTGGGACTCGGCAAAAATCAGCAGGATTTTGCAAAACCCTGTCTATGTAAAAAGCGACGCGGATATTTATGACTATTACAAAGAAAAGGGCTGTGTAATTACCAATGACCCAAAGGACTTTATAAACGGTTTTGGCTTATATCTATACGGCCCGCGGGGCAAAAACGAAAGAAAATTTAAAAATATTGCAGGCAAGACCTTGTCAATAGCCCTGCATTATGGGATAATTAATTCCGATACATTTATTAAATGCCAAAAAAAGTTAGAAAAAAACCTTCAGTTAAAAAACAGCGGAAAAGGAAAACACACCTATCTTTCAGGCCTTGTAAAGTGCGGTAAATGCAATTATGCCTTAACCGTGGTCTCGGCAAATGGGTATAAGTATTTAGTGTGCCGCGGGCATACAAATCTACACTGCTGCGAAGGCCAGACCCACAGGCTTAAAGAGGTTGAGAATGAAATTGAAAAAATAATTAAATTACGGCTCAAAGAAGAAAAATACATAGCTCTTCCCGCTGAGGAGCCAAGAGAATTGAAAGAATTAAAACTCAATTTGATTGAAATTGAGAATAATATTAATAACCTTATAAATTACCTTGCTTCATCAAACGGCGCATTAATTGGGTATATAAACAAAAAAATCAATGAATTTGAAGAAAAAAAGCAAAAAATCCTCGAAAGGATGAATAAAATCAAGGAAGAACAAAATTTAAAAGATAATTATAATGACATTGGAATAATTGCGGAAAAATTTGAAAAACTTACATTAGAAGACAAAAAGCTAATCACCAATGCCTTGATTGAAAAAATTGAAATCCTCGATAACAATATCAATGTTTTTTTTAAGTTTTGATTTTTACTTTTATATGCATTAATGACAGTCTTGACTGGAAAGACCTTACTAAAGAAGAAATGCTAGAGAGGGTTTTGAAAAAGACAAAACCCGGGTCGATCTTATTGTTCCATAACAGCACAAAGTACACTTCATCTTCCCTCCCCGACATTATTAAAGCATTGAAAGCTAAAAATTTTGAGCTGGTTAAGGTATCTGAATTAATTTATAAGGACAATTACATAGTCGACCCAAACGGAGTACAAAAGCAGAATAAGTAAGGTTGCAGATGATAAAAATATGTTATATTGACAGGTTGTAGTGAATATAATTTCTATTGAGTGTGGACAAAATCACTACAAAAACATATTTCTTATACGTAAATAAGATAAAGGAGATGTAATTAATGCATAATAACAACAATGTAATTTTAAGAGGAGAAATCGAAACCCCTTTGGAATTTAGTCATGAGGTATATGGTGAAGGCTTTTATAAATTTACCCTAAAGGTAAAAAGACTCAGCGAAACAAATGATTATATACCCATCACAGTTTCAGAAAGGCTTATTAAAAACATGGATTTGACCGTTGGCACAAAGGTGAGGATTGAGGGGCAGCTTCGTTCATACAATAATTATTCCGATGTTGGCAACAAGCTTTTGTTGACCGTTTTTGTCAGGGATATTGAACTTATTGACCAAATTGAGTCCGAGGAATCACCCAATGAAATTGTGCTAACGGGCTACATCTGCAAAAAGCCTGTTTACAGAAAAACACCTTTTGGCAGAGAAATCACGGACATTCTCCTTGCAGTAAACCGAGCTTATAACAAATCGGATTACATACCCCTAATTGCCTGGGGTAGGAACGCAAGATACATTGAAAACGCTGAAGTCGGCCAAAAGATTACAATCTGGGGAAGGGTTCAATCAAGGGAATACCAAAAGAAAATTAGCGAGGACGAATATGTTACAAAGACAGCTTACGAAGTGTCTGTTTCAAAATTAGAAGTGCACGATGAAGAGCGGCCAAACCAAAAAGCAAGTCAAGAAAGCCAGCAAGACCAAACACAAGCCCAAAATGAAGACGCGGCTGGTGCCCAAAACAGTGAAAGCAGCGAAACTGTTGAATAATTTAACATAAATTGCCTTCCAATTGCTCATACTAAATTGGGAGGTGATTTTTTTGCCAAAAAAGTATAAGGATTTTAATACATTGATTAGGGAAGACAAACAAGCACGGGATTTTTATTACAGCCTTCCTGACCAGGTTATTGACAGGATATACCCTCTCTCTGACCGCATAAAGTCTTTTGAAAAGCTAACAAGCGTGGCCAGGGAAATTTCAAGGCAGCTTCAATCATATTAAGAAACCTTTTGGGCTTTTATAAATTTTAAATAAAAAAGGCAAAGTAAAAACTTTGCCTTAGATTGCAACCGCATTATCGAACGTTTTGGGGTTGTTTTGGGCAAACCCGCTTTTGGCATGCGCTTTGAAAACCACACCCTTAAAGGGCTACACGGCAACGCAAGCGTTTTCCCCTGTTTTTAAAAAGCCCGAAATCCAGGGTTTTTGTTTTAACTTGCCAGCATTTGGCGCGCTGATGTAATTTTATCTATTTGAAAAATAAATGTTTCCTAGGCGTTTAAAATTGGGCCTTCCCACTAAATCCATTAGGTATGCGCTTCTTGTGGCCCCCTCTTTCCTGTTTTCATTTAAAAATTTGATTATTTCACTTGCGGAAGTTATCCCTAAATCGTGGCCGTAGTAGTAGCCGCCCGACATATCGATTACATTTTCGCCTTGAAGTTCAGGGGTTAGCGGGTTTACATCGGGGTTCATAAAATATCTTCTGTCCCCCGGAATGAAGTCGGCAGCCCTAACCATGTCCCCTATTTCCCGCAAGTTTCTATCCAGATAATGCCAGTTCATAAGCTCAATATTGGTAAAAACCCTGTCAAAAAGTCCGGGCTTATAAATATTTAAAAGCGCTTTATAATAGATAATGACAATGGCGGTCGCGCATTCTGTCGCGTACATTGGCCCGTTTCTAAAAATATCGGTTATAGCAACAGCCGCGCTAACCCCCCGCTTTAATAAAAATCCTCCCTCACGGGTTTTTTCCCAGTAAGCGGGGTTTACCCTTGCGTCCCTAAATGTTGAAAACCTAAGCCCTGAACGGCTTTGCTCCCTTGCGGCGTTTATAATTTCCGCCCTAAGCCTGATTTCAAAATACAGCTCTTCTTCATTGGCATAGGAATACCTGCCCGCACCGTTTGCGAGTTTATCAAATATCAGCCTTTCAATCCCGCGGGGGATTTGAAGTCTTAACGCTTCTGTGTCAGCCATATATCCGCCAATATATATCATATTATCCCCCTATTTTTTATCGCGTCCCTGATTTGTTCGTCTATCGGGCTTTTGATAAACTTTTCCCACTCATACTCGCTTTGGTTTTTCTTTTTGTGGGAATACTCGCAAAGGGCAATTTTTGTTTTTTCATCAAGCTTTCTAAAATCAGTTAGGGCGTTTAATTCAAACCTGCTCAAAGGCTCAAGGGGCGCTGCATTGTGGGTGGAGATTTTTTTGCACAAATACTTTGCTTCCACATCCACTTCAAAATACTTGGGGCTTTGGCAAAACTGGTTTTCATAACCTGTGTAGTAAAAATACCCTTCATTTTCCTGAAGCCATTTTTTGTATTCCTCATACTGTTTTGCCCTTTGCGCCCTGTCGTCGGCGATTTCCTTAATCCCCAAAAGTTCCGCCGCCAAAAGGTAATCTTCTTTTCTTGGGGAGTTTATATAACCTAATATATGTTTTAGGCAGTCTATATCCTTGCATTGGAAATACGCCCATAGAAGGTTTTGTTTGCACATTTTTTCACGGTTTCTTTTGAAAATCGCGTTGGAAATTATGCTTAAAACGCTTTTATCATTGTAGTTTTGTATGTAAATTGCGCAAATTTTGTCTAACATCTCGTCGAATTTGTCGTCCATCCCGTCATCATAAAAACCTGTTTCAATCATCCACTTATATGTATCTTTGAGTTCCTCGTTTGCCAAAACCCGGTTTTCCAAAATTGCCTCACATATTTTTACGCAGTTTTTAAGTTTCGCTTTTAGTTTTTCATAGTAGCTGTATTCAAAAAAGCGGGGCATTATGATGTAAAAGGTGCCAAAATATAAGCCTTCTTCGTTGACTAAATCAATTGCCCTCGCTAAATTTTTATCCAATGTATTTTCAAACATCCGCCTAAACCTTTCATTCCCATATCGGTATCTGGTTTTGTCAAGGTGTGCCATCAAACAACCTCCCATCTTTTTGATTTGCTTCTATATAATATTAATAAAAAACCAATTTGGTTAATGACTAAAAGTGACGGGGTTTTGGCGTTTTATAACAAAAAAGACACAGGGCAAGACCCTGCGTCCTTTTTGCTTTTGATTTTTTTAAAAACTTATATTTTTCCACTCATAAAAGTAATTGACAATTTAATATTATTATATATAATAAAATTATGTATTTTTCCAGCCTTCGTCTTATAAGACGAAGGCTTTTAATTGATAACCAACTGGAGGAATATGATGTTAAGCCTTGACAAAATATACCAAGCGGCATACATCTTAAAAAATGTAATCCGTCCTACGGATTTGATTTACGCGCCAAATATAAACGAAAACTCAAAAATTTATTTAAAAACCGAAAATTTGCAGGTGACTGGCTCATTTAAAATCCGTGGCAGTTACAACAAAATGAGCCTTCTTACCCCTGAGGAAAAACAAAAGGGGGTTGTGGCGTGCTCAGCGGGAAACCATGCCCAAGGCGTGGCGCTTGCGGCGCAGAAAAACAACATAAAATGCACCATATGCCTTCCTGATAACGCGCCGATTTCCAAAATTGAGGCCACAAAAAAATACGGTGCGGAAATCTGCCTTGTGGAAGGCGTATATGATGACGCGTACAAAAAGGCGATTGAGCTAAAAGAAGAGATGGGTTATACCTTCATCCACCCCTTTGACGATTTAGACGTTATCGCGGGCCAGGGCACCATAGGATTGGAACTTTTAGACCAGCTTCCTGATATGGAAGCGGTAATTGTGCCAATCGGCGGCGGGGGGCTAATTGCAGGCGTTGCCTTTGCGATAAAAGAATTAAACCCCAAAATTAAAGTGTACGGGGTTCAAGCCTGCGGCGCCGCAAGCATGTATAACTCTATCAAAAATGAAAACATACAGTGTTTAAGCACCGTTTCAACGATTGCCGACGGTATCGCGGTAAAAGAGCCTGGGGTACATACTTTTAAATTGTGCCAAAAATATGTGGATGACATATGCGTGGTTTCCGACGATGAAATATCCACCGCGATTTTAACCTTGATTGAACATCAAAAGCTGATTACCGAAGGCGCGGGAGCGGTAGCGGTGGCTGCGGCCCTTTTTGACAAACTGCCCATTGGCGGCAAAAAAACCGTATGTTTGCTATCTGGCGGGAATATTGACGTGACCATTTTATCAAGGGTAATATCCAGGGGTTTGATAAAAACAGGCAGAAGCTGTATAATGAATATTGAACTTATCGACAAGCCTGGGCAGCTAAAAGGGGTTTCATCAATTATCGCAGATTTAGGCGGGAATGTAGTTTCCGTCCACCATGAGCGCTCAAGCGAAAACTCCGACATAAACGGCTGCTATTTAAGAATCGCGCTGGAGACCAGGAATTTTGAGCATATTGAGCAGATTAAAAAGGCGTTGACTGACGCAGGATATAAAATTGAATGTATAAATTAAGAAAGGGTGGTTTTTGTGATTAGGAAAATCAGCACACCAAACGCACCAAGCGCTATCGGGCCGTATTCACAGGCTGTTATATACGAAAACCTGCTATTTACGTCAGGCCAAATCCCCCTTGACCCCAAGACCATGCAGGTGGTTGAAGGCGGGATAAAAGAACAGACATTACAGGTTATGAAAAACATTGAAGCAATTTTAAAGGAAGCAAATTCAGGCTTTGACAAGGTGATAAAGACCACTTGCTTTTTAAAAAACATGAGCGACTTTTCGGAATTTAACGAGGTTTATAAAAAATTTTTCGTTACAAAGCCCGCAAGAAGCTGTGTGGCTGTGAAGGAACTTCCCAAAGACGTGCTTGTGGAAGTTGAAGTAATCGCAATTTTGTAAGAAGGGTTGGGTAATGATATATTTAGACTACAGCGCTCAAACTCCGCCAAGTGAATTGGCGCTATCCGCCTTTTTAAACACCCCTTTTTTGGGAAATCCCAACGCAAGGCATGATTTAGGGAAAAAAGGCGGAAAACTTATAGAAGAAACACTTTTAAACATTTCAAGCCTGCTTGGCGTTTTGCCAAGTGAAATAATTTACACCTCAAGCGCCAGCGAGGCCAATAATCTTGCCATAAAGGGCGTTGCGGGATATTTCAAAGGTGCAAAAAAACACATAATAACAACCCATCTTGAACATTCCTCCGTTAGCGGGCCTATAAATTATTTAAAAAGTTTAGGCTATGAAGTGGAATATGTGGATTTGGACGATGAGGGGAAAGTTGACGTTGGACATTTAAAAGAACTGCTTAGAAAAGACACCCTGTTGGTATCCGTTTGCTACACCGACAGCGAAATGGGCATAACCCAGGATATTGACAAAATCGGGCGGGTTATAAAGGAAAATTCCAACGCATATTTTCACACCGACGCGTCCCAGGCTTTGGGAAAGGTTAAGCTTTCCCTTGAATATGTGGATTTGGCAACCATATCAAGCCAAAAAATTTACGGATTATGCGGGATTGGGGCTTTAATAAAAAAGGAAAATGTGTTGCTTGAGTCAATTATCCATGGCGGCGCAAGCATTACGCCTTTTAGGAGCGGCACCCCTGCGTTAAACTTAATCGTGTCATTTTCCGCCGCTGTGAAAGAGGCGGTAGACAGGCAGGAAGAACGGCATGAGTATGTGAAGGGCTTAAATTCCTATTTGCAAAGTGGACTAAAAAGCATAAAGGGAATTTATATAAACAGCACCGCTTCTTCTGTCCCACACATATTAAATATTTCAATCCCGGGGAAAAACTCGGAGGAGGCCGCAATGAGACTTTCTGATAAAGATATTTACCTTTCCACAAAGTCAGCCTGCAGCCATGAAAACGCGCCAAGCCATGGGGTTTTAATGTTAACCCGCGACAAAAAAAGGGCCCTTTCAACATTGAGAATTAGTCTTTCCCATCTTACAACATTGGAGGAATTAAAAACTTTTCTTGCTGAATTTAAAGATATTCTACGCGGTATTTAAAGGAATGAAGCCATAATGGAAAAATACAAAGAGGTTGAAAGAAGTATTATAAAGACATACAGAAAAGAGATTTGGCACAAGTTTGTAAAGGCGGTAAAAGAGTACCAGCTTATAAATGAAAACGACAATATTGCCGTGTGCATGTCGGGCGGAAAGGACTCCATGCTTTTGGCTAAATGCATGCAGGAGTTGCAAGCCCATGGGGATTTTTATTTCGGGCTTAAATTTATTGTGATGGACCCCGGGTACAATGAATATAACCGCAAAATCATTGAGGAAAACGCAAAACATTTAAACGTGCCAATTAAAATATATAACTCAAATATCTTTGAAGTTGTGTCAAAGGTTGAAGAATCCCCCTGCTATTTGTGCGCAAGAATGAGGCGGGGATATCTGTATAAGTTTGCAAAAGAAGAAGGCTGCAACAAAATCGCGTTAGGGCACCACTTTGACGATGTGGTGGAAACCATACTTATGAGCATGATTTATTCGGGGGAATTTAAAACCATGATGCCTAAACTAAAAAGCAAGAATTTCCCCGGCATGGAGTTAATAAGGCCCCTATATCTAGTTAAAGAAAAAACAATTTTGGCGTGGCAGCGGTATAATAACCTAAACTTTATAAACTGCGCCTGCCGCTTTGTGGAAAACTGTTCTTTGGGCGACGCCGCCACAGGGTCTAAACGCTTTGAAATGAAGGAATTGATAAAGCGCTTGAGAAAATCAAACCCAAACGCGGACAAAAACATTTTCAAAAGCACGCATAACGTGAATTTGGATACAATTATAGGATATCACAACGACAAATTCTCAAGGACATTTTTGGATGACTACGAAGAAAAATTTGACGGTAAATTTTAACCTGTTTGTACGCAAAAATTAAACCTCCTTTTATGCTTTGGAGGTTTTTATTTTTGCCTCATAAAGGTTGAAAGATAAATAAATAGGGATAATCCTTTAAAAACATTTATAAACTTTTATAAATACAATTATTGAGCGTCAATAGGCATTTATTGCGCTTTATTTTCTAAAAACGCCTTATACATGAAAACAAAACGCGGGCTTTTTGAAAGTAGTGTTAAAGAAATATTAGGACGCAATTCCAAAGATATTGGGCTTACGGCTATCTTTTTGCAAACGGGAATGTTTTAGCAAAAAATAAGGCAGGCACAAAAAGTGCCTGCCATTTTTTTATTTTCCTTTTTTAACATTGTTGAGTTTTTTACTTTCAATATATATAGCCTGCATTTCGCTATCTAATTTCGCAATTTGTTCGGCGCAATCAATGAGCCGCTTTTTTAAATTCTCGGGCACATTTTCCTTTGCTTTGTACCTTAGCTTGTGCTCAAGGCTTGCCCAAAAATCCATGGCAATTGTGCGGATTTGGACTTCCACAGGCACAAGTTTTGTTTCTTTTGCCAAAAACACAGGCACCTGCACAATTAAATGAAGGCTGCGGTACCCGTTTTCCTTGGGGTTTTTTATATAATCCCTCACCCTTAGGAGTTTTATGTCGTCCTGTTTGGTCAGTAAATCCGCAATGTAGTAAATATCTTGTATGTAGTTGCAAATAACCCTGACACCCGCTATGTCGTAAATATTGTTCCAGATGGAGTCCAAGCTAATCTCTAAATTTTTTCGCTTTAGCTTTTTTATAATGCTGTCGGGGCTTTTTAACCGGAATTCTATATTATGTATGGGATTGTGGTCATAGTGCACCTGAAATTCCTCATCTAAAATTTCAAGTTTGGTCCTGATTTCCTTGATTGCCGCGCTATATAACTGCTGCTGGGCCAAAAAACCTTTTAAATTCAATAAAACCTCACCATTGATATCGTCCCACAAATCCTCATCAGCTAAATTAATTTTAAATATTTCCCGAAGTTCCATAATCTTCACCTTATATAAATATTTTTACTGGAAACTCCTTCTTGCATACGGGACACAATGCGGTATGTTTCCCAAATCTGCGCTTTAGCCTTAACATTGACCTGCAATTGGGGCATCTTTTATAGCGGTGGGTTTTTATTTCTTTAAGCCTTCTTTTATTAAAATTATAAATGCTTTCCACCCTGCACCAATAGCGCATAAAGTTGTCGTTTTCATACTGCCTTTTGTATATATTTTTTGACAAAGCCCTGAAAAGAATGTATAAAAGCAGAATGCCGCTTAAAAAGTTTAAAAAAGAGGACTTTAAAAAAATGTTTATAACCCGGATTAAAATATACAGCCCCAACAAAACCTTATTGAATTTGTCAAAGCCATTTCTTTTGTAAAAAAAACTTTGGATTTTTTCTTTAAAACCCATGCTAACCCTTCTTAGTCTATGCTTTCAAGGCCGTTTATGCCCAAAATATCGCTAACAGGCATTGAAATTAAAACCCCTCTTGCCTGGGTTTTTAAGCCCGCTTCTTTGTTTATGGCAAGCATGATATTGTGCTTTTCTTCCTTCTTGCATAAAATCGCAACAATGGTTTTTTCAGCCTGGATGGACACGCCTAAAAATTTCTCCGCCTCTTCATAGCCAATGCCCCGCGCTTCAATCACGGTGCCGCCTCTTGCGCCCGCGGATTTTGCCGCGTCCATAACCACATCGGAATAACCCCTGTTTACTACTACCAATATCAGTTCATATTTGGTATTATCCATATCCATCACTTCACCTTCGCCAATTTTTTCATAATCCGCAGCCAATAGCTGCATAATAAAGCTGTTTATGCCCGTTATTGGGACAGTAAACACTATACCTTTTCCCGGCTTCCTGATATCCATATCCGTTAAAAACGCCTTAAACAGTTGTGGGATTTTATGAGAAGGTGCCAAAGTAATTACAATGTCCTTTTCTGCTTCGCCAATTCCTAAATAATCGAGGATTTCCGAATTTGCGGTCCCATGCCCAAAGAAAAGAAAATGCACGTTTAAGTCTAATTTGTTGCAAATCCGGGCGATTTCTTCCCCATGTCCCCTATTTACTATTGTCGCCACTAATTTTATACTCATTAGGGGTTGTTCCTTTTTCATCTTCCGCCACCTCCTCATAATCTATGATTTCATCTTCAACCAAGAATACCTCACCGGATATGATTTCAGTTTGTTCTTTAATCTTCCTGCTGTAAATAAAGCCCATAACCTGAATGGTAATAAGCGGCGTCATGGCAACCATAGCTACTATTCCAAAAGCGTCCCTCATAATGTTTCCGCCAACAGATTCACAGGCGCCAATTGCTAAGGGCAAAAGGAAGGTTGCCGTCATTGGCCCGCTTGCCACGCCCCCTGAGTCAAAGGCAATCCCTGTAAAAATTTTGGGCACTATGAAGGATAGTGCAATTGCCAAAATATATCCGGGAATTAGGAAATAAAATATTGAAATGCCAGTCAAAACCCTTGTCATAGCAAGCCCCAATGAAATGCTCATGCCAATTGACAGGCTTATCATCATGATTTTTTTGGGTATTGCGCCTTTTGACACTTCTTCAACCTGCTTGTTTAATACGTGGACAGCAGGCTCTGCCGTAATGATAAAATAGCCTATAATCATTCCCAGCGGGATTAAAATCCAATTATATGGTTTTTCCGCCAAAACTTTTCCAATGTAATGCCCCGCCGGCAAAAACCCGACATTTACGCCGGTCAAAAACAAAACCAATCCTACGATTGTGTAAAGAAGGCCAACAAAAACTTTGATAATTTCACGTCTTGTAAACCTTTTGGATAAAACTTGGAAAATCAAAAAGAATAAAATAATCGGCAAAATTGCCAGGCACACTTCTTTGGTATAGATTGGTAAACCTTTAATAAACTCTATGGCAACGTCCCGGGTAGTAAATACGTCGGGAACAGAGATTGCAGCGTAATCAGCGTTGGTGGGGTTATACCAAATCCCCAAAATTAAAATCGCCAAAATCGGCCCGATACTGCATATTCCCACAAGCCCGAAACTGTCGTCCTGGGAATCTTTGTCGCTTCTAATTAACGCCATGCCGACACCAAAAGCCATAATAAACGGCACCGTAATAGGGCCCGTTGTAACCCCGCCTGAGTCAAAGGCCATGGCGATAAAATCTTTTGGCACGAAAATGGCTAGCACAAATACTAATGTATAAAAAAGTATAAACACAAGGGACAAATCAATCTTAAATAGTATTCTCAAAGCGGCAATTGCCAAAAATATCCCCACGCCAATCCCCACAGTCCAAATAAGCACAGGGTCGGGAATTGACGGCACCTGATGGGCCAAAACCTGCAGGTCAGGTTCCGCAATAGTTATTATAACACCCAGAATAAAACTTGCAACAGTTAAAAGCAAAATCTTTTTTGATTTAGTCAGCTGTATGCTAATGCCTTCCCCTATGGGAATCATGGCAACGTCCGCGCCCAGGGCAAATAACCCCATGCCGATTATTAAAAGCACTGCCCCTGTTAAAAAGAGCAAAGTTGTGCCTATGGGCATATCCACAATTGTTATCGAAAGCAACAGGACAATAATTGTTATTGGAAGCACGCTGGATAATGCTTCGTTAATTTTTTCCACAAGACTTTTTTTCATCCACTCACCCCGTTTTCCTAAATTAGCTGTCTTCTACTGAAAGCTGGCTGAATATTTCATTTAACACATTAAATCCATAAATTACTGCATCAATCTTTTCTTTTGGGTATTTTGATAAAATCTTGTCAATTTTTTTGACCTTTTCCCGAACCCTTGAAATCGCCCTCTCCCCTTTCTGTGTTAGTTTCAACGATACAACCCTCTCGTCCTCATGGCCGCGGGTTCTAAAGACAAAACCTTCTTTTTCAAGTTTTTTGCACATGGAAGAGATATTTCCCTGGTTGATGTCAACCCCTTTTGAAAGCTTGCCCACAGAAACCATGCCATATTTGTGGATGTAAAGCAAAATGTAAACCTGCAAAAGCGTCAGCCCTTCAGAATTCGCGATTGGGCTTAACACTTTTTCCGCGCCGTGGCGCAGCGTGTGGACAATGTTCCAAATCTCCTCTTTCAAATCGAAATCATCTAACATTTTATCCCCTCTTATAACCCTCTTATAATTTTTAAAATTCATTTTGTAGTAAAATATATTTACATTAAATATTTTATTATCTAAAATAAATTTTGTCAATGAAATTTTGTACATTTCTATATAAATGTTTTACTATTTTTGATTTAATCTGTATATTTTTACTAATATTCATCTTATTTCAGTATATGAGTCCACAATTTCCGCGTCGGTATTGGCTTCTATGAAATTTAGTATATTATCAAAAACGCGGCCCGTCATTTTTGAGTCCGAAACAATCTGGGCAATTCCGAGGCCTATTACCTTATGGTCGTCCTGATACTTTACTTCGGCGATTGAGACGTTAAATTTGTTTTTTATTCTGTCAATCAAGCTTTTTACAATCATGCGCTTGTCTTTTAATGAATTGCACCACGGGGCGTAAAGCTTTACTTCCATTACGCTTACCTGCATATAAAAACCTCCTTAAATATCATTAGTAATATTATTTCATAAATTTTAAATTAGCAAAAAAGGAAGCTTTAAAAAGCTCCCCGTTGCGCTTTGATATTTGTAATGTCACGGTCAAGTTCAGGCAAATTCACAAGGCCTATTTGGGATAAATCCTTCACATTTACGCCTGTTTCCTTCCTCCCTGAAGGCTTTGGAACAGGAGTTTCGATATTTTCTAAAATAATAAATTCAAAAAAGCCCGAAACCTTATTTTTTACAATCGCTTGCGCAAAAAACTTTGCCACAAGTTTTCCCCCGATATCATTGGTGTGGGTGTAGTCCCTGTCATTGCCTTTTGACCAAAAATAGTCCCATGAATCCACAGGCCCAACTTTCTCAAAAAATTCAGTGGTTTTGGCCCACAAATCTATAAAGGGCACGTTTTCTTCAAGGGATATTTGTTTTACCGAGTTTCGGTAATCCCCCAACAAATTTTTGATTTTCCCGTTTTCCTCAAAGATTATCCTGTTAATGGGAGAGCATAAAATGGGATTTGCCCCAAGCTCACGCGCTTTTTTAACAAAATGCCTCAAATTTTTGGCATATCCCCCAAAGGGGTCAAGGTGGGGCTGCTTTTGGTCGTTGTGCCCGAACTGGACTGCTAAAAAATCACCGGGCTTTATCCGCTTTTCTAAGACAAGCCAGTTGCAGCCTAAAAACTGTCCGGTGGAAGAACCGCTTTCGGCGTGGTTTGATACCGCAAGCCCCTCTTTTAACACTAGCGGAAGCATCTGCCCCCACCCGCAGTAGGTGGACGCGGGATTGTAGGGGTATTCCGCCGGCTGGTCGGTTACCGTGGAATCCCCCGCAAGGTATACGGTGGGGTAATTGGCTTTGTGAAGTTCGCAGGAAAACTCCACATCACCTAAAACACCTACCAACAAATGCTCTTTTTTAATATAACCTTGGTTATATTTATGTATATCGCAGACATTTACCGAAAATGAATGTTTAATTTCCCCGTTTTTCTTTAAATGCCCCTCATAGAGCCATCTGCGGCTGTCGCAAAAAATGACGTAATCCGTATCGGATTTAGCATATATATTGACTTTTAAATTATAAGTGCCGTTTTCATCTGTCGGGATTTTTATCTCTTTTGGATACATCATATTTACTCCTTTTTGAGATTATTATACATTAATTAGCGGCAAATTAAAAGAGTTATACAAGTAAAAAATTCCACCAAAATTACGGTGGAATTTTATTTCCTAATCACTTTTAAAATTTTCCCGTCGGATTTCCTAACAACAACCGTTTTTTCATCATCAGCGGAATATCTGGTAATTTCATATTCAGTTTTATCTTCGCTTTCACTTGTTTTAATTTCTGTTTTTTCAACAAAGTCCTTTCCGTAGACATTTAAAAACACATCATCCGCAATTTTTTCCGCCAAATCCTTTGATATTTCATAATTTAAGGATTTAGTCTTTATCCATCCTTTATCGCCTGTTAAACCTTCCTCAATGCTGGAATTTTGAGTGTTTATACAAATTTTGTTACCCTCATAGTTAACGTCAATCCCGCAAATCTCACATAGGGCCTGCATTGGCAAATACAGTTTATCCCCTATCAAAAACTGCGGCAAATCGGTTTTTGCGCCGTTTACGATGATGGGATAGCTGGCCTTCGCCGCTTTGGTGCTTGAAAGAAAATCCCCGTATATCAGCAATCCAAAGGAAAAAAGCAAAATCGCCACCAAAATGATAATCGAAACCCTTTCCCACATAAACATCCCCCTATTTATAATAAATTCCAATCTATACGGAAATTTCTTTCAGGCCTTTATTTTTGCTTTTTTAAATACCTTACGCAAAGGGTAATTGACAAAACGCAAACCGCGCAAATTATGTACCATAAAAAATTGCTTCCTGAAGAAATAAATATGCTGGTTGGGCCGTCCGCTCCGCCGATTATGCCAATCCCTCCGGGGATACCTGAAGTAGTTTTTCCTGTTAAAAAACTTATTAAGAGTTTTACAATAATAGGATATGATAAATTTAGCGCTAATAATACAAAGCTTATATTTATTATAAATTTCAAAATTTTAACCTTTATAAAAACCACCTCAAATATTTCATATTATTTATTTTTCAACTGCCAATTTAAAAGCTAATGGCTTTTTATAAACATTTGTAAATATTCCCACATTTTTATTATACCACTTTAAAAACATTTGTCAATTTTGCATGAATAAAAGCACTGACCCGCAGTGCTTTCTATAACAATTCATAATATATGGTTTCATATTCTTCTTCCTGAAAATCCCCAATTTCTATATCCTTCATAAAACTATCCCTCTCAAGCAAGGCTTTGTCAAAATTTTTATATAATTTTTTGTTGGCTTTAATAAAAATGTCATATATTTGATACCTGTCGGGCAACGGGTGTGACAAACACAAAGACACTTCCACCTGATTGGGATTTAAGCCGTATAATCTTTTAAATTCTGCCTCAATCGCTTTTTTATCATCAAAAACGTTTTCATTATTGTCAATCACCGTTGTATCGGTTATTTTACATTTTAGCCAAAACCCTTCCTCTTTTGTTTTTATAACTTCTTTCGCAATTGTCCTGTTGGTTTTTTCCTTTGTGATTTTTACGGGGAAAAACGTGTTTTCAATGCCTGCAAAATTAATCCTGAAGCCTTCCACGCTTTTTACCAGTTTTCCGTTTTTATAAACACAAAGCTCAAAATTGGGCGTAACGCCCCGTCCTTCCACAAAAGTTTCCACGAAAAAGCGGTCCTTTACCTCTTCAAAACTGCCCACATCCGTTGAGATGTAAATTTGTTTTCCAAACAAGAAATTTATCACAACTGCCCCTTCATCCTTGCGGTCAAAGTATAAATCAATTAGGGGAAAATCCCGTCTTGTGATTAAGTCTAGTTCCTCTTTTGTCAAATCATCCGCCTTTATTCCGGATATGCCGCCAAACTCCTCCATTTGTAACACATTTTCAAAGAAAGATTTTTCCCCTTCCCCTTCAATTTGGTTTAACAAAATGAAACTCCCGCTGTCCATGATATTTATGCTTTCTTTTGCAGTTTTGCCTTTTACAAAGTAGCCCGCAAAAAATCCGGCAATACCTATTAAAATACACAAAATTATATTTATGTGTTTTTTCATAGTTACCTCTCCTTTAAAAATTAAGACCAAGTTCAAAGCCATTAAATCCGCCTTTATTTACCTTTACCATGTCATACTCAAGAGAACCGTCATTTTTTACTTTATAAACCTCAAAATCATGCCCGGTTTCATCAGGATAATATTTGCCATAAATGTAATCTCCTAATACTGAAACAAAAGATAATTCCTTTCCTTCATAAAGCTTAATCCGTTTATCGTCCTTCATTTTATAAATAGCGTTTTTTACCCCAAAATAGAGATACCCGTCAGGGTCATGACTAATATAATACTCATCCTTATCCAATACTTTGCAGGCATCCGTCCCGTCAAGCCTCATTTTATATGTATATATATTTTTTTCTTCATCTATCACGGTGTAGTAAATCCAGTCATCCTGTATCCAAAATTCAGGGTAGCCGAAAATACTGATATTATCACTAACCTTAACATCATTTTCACCGTTTAAATCAACACGGTACAAATACCCCTTATCCTCAATATTGACGTAATATATGTAATTGTCATATGGGAAAAATTTATAAACAAAATCCCCGAAGCCTTCTTTTTTCAATATGGTTTTTTTAACCTTTCCGTCAAAAACGTTAAATACTGCCGTTTTATTATCTGTTTCTGTATAAATGATTTTCCCGTCATAAACGTACATCTGACTTATATTGCCTTTTACTAACTCTTCTTTGGATTTTTTCTTTATGTTGTATTTTACTATTTGGGAAGTGTCATTTACCCTTTCCAAAAAGTACATATAATCCCCATCAATAAAAATTGTCGGTTCTATGTAATCTTTGGCTTTAAGTATTAATTTAAAATTATCTTTGGATTTATCTAACCTATATATCCCATCTGTTTCTGCCATATAAATATCCGATTTATAAGAAACAAACATTCCGCCATTATCTGACATTATATCTTCATTATCATTTTTAACATCGGCATTATTAAATCCGCATCCAGTAAGCATTAAAATAATAATTAACACCAATACTTGATATTTTTTCATTTAAAAACCTCTTTTCATTTAAACTTACTTTTATAATATATACAATTCCTATATTAGTCAACTTTGACAAACATAATCAAAAAACGCCGTATGACCCGGCGCAAGTTTATATCAATAATACTGTTACTTTAGCTTTATCATGTTTAAAAGCTTCACTAATTATATATTAAACTGCCCTTGCTTCATAAAAAACAAGGTATTTATCACCGATAATATTTTTTTGGCTGTCGCAGTCATAAGCAAAACTCCATTCAAGCAGGATGTTTTTGCCTTCTAACAATATTTCCTTAAATTCCTGCTTAATTTGCGGAATATATTTTAATATCTCATCTAGTTCGGTATTGTCCAAAAAATCCTTATCCCCGTCATTCTCAATTTTGTTCCCGCTTAACACAATTGTAACGTCCCTTTTTGAATATGTAACCAAATTCCATAAATCGCCCCTTACGGCCTCAATTATAGTTTTGTCGTTATTAACACATAAATTCCCGCTTTTTTGGGCGATAAAATACGGGTAAAATATAACAATTCCTTTATCTTTAAATTCGTTATACAGCCTGTCCGCGCACTCTTTTGCCTTTTTGCCGTCCACCCCGATATATCTTGGAAGGTTTTGGTCTTGCCCTTTAAAAAGCGCGGTCCTGATAGTCCAAAGCCTATCCTCACTAAAACTTTGAGTCCCTGTATATTCTTCCCACGGTATGGTTGGAAGATTTAAATTTTTAAGTTCAAAAAAACCCATAAGCTTATTCATTTTTTGCCCCTCAAAATTTTTAACCCTTCAAGTGCTGTGATAATAGCTTCACTTTATTTATTAAGTTAAGCAAAAATTCGCGTATCTAAAGCTTTTAAAAAAATCTTTCCAATATTATTCATTATTCTAGTCATCACCATTGATGCTATTGTCAGTATTTTCTTGCTTTGACTGTAAATATTGAAGATATGTCATGCTTCTCTCACTGTCAATTCCATAATGTAAATATAAATCTTCATCAAAATATTTATACCTAGGTTGATTTAAAAATCGTTGAAGCATAATTAAGAAATAGTCTGGAGTAATAAAATCATCTCCATTTGTATAAAAAACATCCTCTTCTTTTATTAATCCCATTTCTTTTGCAATTTCAAATGTTTTATTCAAATCCCCTAAATCTTTGCCTTTCAGACACCTTACCATAAATGCTGCAGCTTCTTTTGCCGTCACAGGTCTATCGAAATAAAAATACCGGCGATTTCCAATAAATTCCCCTTCCGCTATATACTAATAAAAAGCCAAGTCAATATAACCTGTTATTTTATAAGAATATTTCACAAAATCAACACCCGGTCCTATACCATCACCGTCAAAAAACGCACGTTCTGACGGTTCACCAAAACAACTTGCTAATATACCGCTTCCACCGATTGCAATATCTTCTGTAACACCAATAGCTTTCATTATCGTGACAAGGCACTCATATCGTGTAACTGTATCGTTGTTTTCGAATCCTTCCATATCTATAAGTTTATATTTATAAAAAAGCTCTGTATTAACAGTTTCATTACTATTAGCAATTGAGCTAACTGGAATATTTATGAATAATACTAATAATAAAAGTAAACAAGTCTTTTTCATTTTCTATCCTCCTTACTATTAATTATTTGCCATTTACTAAAGTATGCCTAACTTATAATCCTTGCTCTTTTTTTAATGCATTTTCTGTAATTTCTTTATAATTCTTTTGAATATACGTAGTATTCTTAACACGTATCATAACAATAAAACAGTTTAAAATTCATAATTATATAAATAAGAGTGAATGCTTTTACCATAAATTATTCATACCAACGAGCCATATTCATAAATAATTATAACATTTTTGTTATTATCTGTCAATTTTATGCGTTACCATGACCATCTTAGTGTATTAACATCTAGCGTATATAAAATGGTATATGTTTTTTACCTAGATCTGAATGAAAGAACATAAAGACAGCCGAAGCTGCCTTTTTGTAGAAATTGAATCATCCACTTCAATAATAGCATCTCATATTTTTCTGTGAGTTGCCAGGACAATAGAACCGTCCCCTTGTCGCCCCCTTGTCGCCTCCCTGGTCGCCAAACACCGTTCCTTTATGTCGCTGTGAAGGACAATACAAATATTAATTATTTATATATTTCTTTATTTCCTATATACTCATCTGCAATTCTCCAACTAACATTTTCTGCGCACAACCACGTTCCTTCATACCCTTCTCTTTGTTCTTTAAACCAATCTGAATCCCCCCAATAAATTTTACCGTCTTCAAAAAACATTGAAGCATCCAGTATCTCACAGGTGTATGATTCATCATTAGGGCATAGATTTAATTTTACTAAGCCAGAAAATTCCATCTCGATAACTGCCAAATCTTCACATTGTCTTTGAAATACAACGTACAGCTTTCTTTGATCATTTATGGGGTGCATTTCTAAATTTCTATTCACAAAAGCTCCGCTTATGTATCTCAATTCCTTCAGGCAACAATCATGGAACCCCCCAAATAGTTCAAGAAAATCTTGCAATTCTCGTTCAGTATTAATTTTATTCCACATCAAACTAAAGAACCTCCTCTTTTTAAAAAATTCTCTTTTAATTCCCCGGAATGTCTACGGGCATACCAAAAAGGTAAGAAGTTAACTCGATTATGGTAACAACACCTACTATAACTGCACCCCAATCAGCAGCACTTGACGCTTCCGCAGGTGGTACAGGTATTGGGGTTTTAGATCTTTTACCATCTACCCAAGGATGTCTATGTGGAAAGCCTATTCCATGACCATCACCCGCATGACTATAATCATCATCATATTCTGGTTTGCCGTCCGGACCATATTTTCGTTCTTGCTTCGGAGTACCGTCTGGTTTATACAAAGTGTCTGTAGAGTTTGGCTCACCTTCTAGTGGCAAACTACGTCGCCCATCTGCGGTTGCCTCTACCACCACAGGTGTCGACATGGCTGTATCGGATTTCACCGTCGGAGAATATGCACCCAAAAATTCATCAGCTACCCAACCTCCGCTTTCCAACTGAATCCATCTATAACCATTTGCACGAGGTCGTTGAACTTCACGCATATCTATCGTGTTAACTTTCGTGCCTTGAGCTAATGTACATATTATTTTATAGCTTGTTCCAGGACCGGAACGAACATTTAATCCATTTTCAGGCTGTACATACATCTCAAGCAAACCCGATGGATCTATAAATCTAATCGGATTATTCCCACAATACACATACCAATTCAGACCATCCCTAATTGGGTCCTCGCTAATGAACCTACCTAAACCTGGGTCATAATACGGTGTGAATTGGCACATATATTTGTGCCAATTCACAGCCGTTACTGTTGTTTATTCTCAATTCGATATTTTAATCGTTAATATTTTCGCATGTTTGAGGTATATTGCCTACAAAACGGTAGAATATTTCAATCTTCTGCGTGCGCTTGCCATTTATCTTTTCCGGCTCGTGAATAAGGATTTTCTCGCAAAGCTCGTTGATGATCGGTGCATCAAGCTCTTGCAAGTCCCTGTATTTTGCTATCAAGTCAATCCATTTCTTGCAGTTGTCAATGTTCTCATTCATTACGGATAACTTTCTTTTCAGCTCCTGTACCCTAACAAACAGCTGTTCCTGCTCCTTCTGATACCTGGCAAACATGGTTGTATAATTTGCGTCATTCAGGCGTCCTGCTACATTTTCCTCAAACAGCCTTTGCAGCAATATTTCAAGCTCCGCCAGCCTAGCTTCTCCTGTCTTGTACTCTTTCTCAGCCAGTTCAAATTCCTTCTGCTTCTGTTTGTTTTCCTCTTCTGTCAGCATTGACAGCAGTTGGTCAGATTCTTCAACCGCAAGTCTTGCATATTGCCGGATGTCGTTTAACAGCAGGGTATAAACTGCTTTGTAGCTTGCGTTATGCATGGTACATTTCAGCTTTCCATATTCACGATTGGTCACGCATTGAAAATACCGTCTTTCGGTTTTTTCGCCTGTTTTAGGGTTTTTCTGCCGGGGTGTCAACCACATTGCTTTGCCGCAATCGGCACAGCGCACTATCCTTGCAAATATATTGGGCGGATTGGTTCTTGCCAGCTTGCCCCTGTGCTTGAATCGTTCCTGCACCAGTTCCCACGTTTCACGGTCTATGATAGGCTCATGGGTGTTCTCTACTCTTGTCCATTTATCCCTTGGCTGGTTCTGCCTTTTCTTTGATTTGTATGATACTGATATTTCCTTGTAGTGTATCATATTGCCTATATAGATTTCATTGTCAAGTATTCGTTCGACAGCTCCGTTTGTCCATGCGTAATATGTGTATTCTTCTGCATTGGCAAATAGTTTTGCATAATACGCTGGGTTCTTCTTATGCAGATATGCTGCCGGAGTCAGGCATTTTTGCTCTATCAGGACATTTCTTATCCTGCTTGCACCCAAACCCTGTTTTGCAAGGTCGAATATCAGTTTTACAGTTTGCGAGCTTTCCTCGTCAATGAGTATCCTGCCCTTAATTTCGGGATGCTTCTTGTATCCGAACGGTGGATATGCTCCCTGATGGTCGCCCCTTGCCATTTTGATTTTGTATGCCGATTTTATCTTTCTGCTGATGTCTTTGGCATACATTTCGTTCAGGATGTTTTTAAAGGGTGCAATGTCGTTGTCGTTCTTGATAGTGTCAATGCCATCATTAACCGCAATGTAACGGACGTTGTTTTCAGGAAAGTATACCTCGGTGTAATATCCGGTTTTGAGGTAATCCCTGCCCAAGCGTGATAGGTCTTTTGTGACCACCATATTGATTTTTCCTTCTTCAATATCTTCCAGCATCCGTTTGAAGCCGCTGCGTTCAAAGGTTGTGCCGGATATACCGTCATCAACATAGTAGTCAACCACACGCCAGTTGTTGTCGGTTACATATTTGGTTAATAAGTTTTTCTGTGTCGATATACTTGAGCTTTCGCCGTGCAAATCGTCGTCCTTTGATAATCTGCAATAGATAGCTGCATTGTAAAAGGTTTGTTGTTCCATGTGTTATGCCTCCTTTTTGAAACAACAGCACCCCTGCAACTTCTACAGGGATATTGTACCATTTTTCTGATATAAAATCCAATGAGGTTTTATTTTGGTTTCTGTCAAGTAATCGTTGGCAACTTTTTTTCTATACAAAACAACTGCAATAATGTTTGTACAAAATTTACCGCATTTATTCCACGTTCCTATTGACACGGGGTCCCCTGCACCCTCTGGA
>Ga0134103_1001475_pt1 | contig 21700 bp, 17 predicted proteins | sample 14_taG_2_FD_94445 | JGI IMG/M metagenome (GOLD analysis project Ga0134103, IMG submission 94445) | Switchgrass degrading microbial communities from high solid loading bioreactors in New Hampshire, USA - 14_58_20_212_A1 metaG | ecosystem: Engineered > Bioreactor > Semi-continuous > Anaerobic >...
GCCGAGGACTGGTCTGTTTCCAGGGCGTATTTGAATCCAAAATCCATTCAGACGCTGCTGTTCAATGCAGCCTAATTCATTGCCCGGAGTCCCAAAATTGCGAACTTCTCTTGACGCAACCGTGTTTGAGCGTTGCTTAATATTAATAAATAATATGTTGTCGCCTGTCTGCTGTTTTACCTCTTCGTCAGTTCGGCCATAGCCACGTAATGCAGAACGTCGAACTCCTGCGGGGCGATGCGTTCCAGCATCTCCATGTGCTCCCGCTCCCACTTTATTATCTCTTCCTCGGGCAGAGAGGCCCCGATTCCCCTGCAGGCTTTCATTCTTCCGTTCCAGCTCTCTCTGGTGAAATGCACATATAAATCGTATTCTTCGCTGTAAGCCAGCTCGAAATAATCCCTGTAACATGCGTGGATGTCAATCGGGCTTCTTGTTCCGCCGGCGCCGCTCCACTTAGGATTATATTTCAAGACAAGCCTTTCGCTTTCGCATGCAATTTTGTCCTCAAACGGCAGCCATCCCATATACAAAACAAGTATGCGGCCGCCCGGTTTCAGCATGCGGTGAAGATTATGTACAATCCGCTCATGGTCAAAATAAAAGAAGCTCTGGCATGCGGTTATAACATCGAACGAATTATCTTCAAAATCAAGCTCTTCCGCTGCGACCGCATAGTAATCTATATCCTTGCCGGCAGATAATTCCCTCGCCTTTTCAATTTGATTGACCGAGATATCTATGCCTGTCCATTTAGCGCCGAATCTGTACATGTTTCTTGGAAGAACCCCCGTGCCGGTTCCCAGATCCAATACCTTCTGGCCTTCAATGCATAAATTTCTGTCTATTATTTTTTTATAAAACTCTTCCGGGTAAATATCCCTGTATTTCGCATAATCATCCGATGTCCGTCCCCAGTCAAAAGCCCTGCCGTTGTCGATGTTCGGATCTATGATTCTCAAAAACTCCACCTTCTTTATATCAGACTGTCGATGCAGTACAACTGAAGCCTGTTTCATTGGTGTGCCGACCTCGATGGGGCTGCCGTCATAAAAGCGGACGCCCCTCTCCCCAGCTGCGGGTCATCAGCCTGTTCACATATTCCGTATCCGGATAAAGCCGCTCAGGCTTAGCGTTTTGAAATTATGCAAATAGTACCATATAAATATCCGGACATCTATATATCTGTAAAAAAATCCTGGCATATTTTATTCTTTTTCCCTTTTTGGTCAGCGTCGTATTACAAGGAAGCGGCAGCGGAAAAGACCGCTGCCGCGCTGTTTTGAATCAAACGACAAAGCCGAAACTTTGCAAACGCTCAACCTGAATCAACGTCGCTGTTCCGTCTTCCGGACGCATTGGGGATTTCCATCTCCTCGCGGTATTTCGCGACTGTGCGGCGGGCAATGTAAATGCCTTTTTCGGCTAACAATTCGCACAGTTTATGATCTGACAAAGGCTGTGATTTGTCTTCCGTCAGAATGAATTCACGGAGGAGGCTTTTTATATAATCCTTGGATATAAATTGAACAGCATCCGATAACCCGCCGGCGGAGAAAAAGTAGGAAACAGGGTATACGCCGCGCGCGCATTGCAGATACTTGCCTCTCACCGCACGACTTACCGTGGAGACATGGAAACCGACCATGTTTGCAACCCGTTCCATGCTGAGGGACGACAAACAACCGTTTCTGCAAAAGAAATCTTTCTGTATGGACAAAATCGCTTCCACGCAGGCTTTAAGCGTTTCCCTTCGCCGTTCAATGGCGGAAATAACCCATTTGGCTTTGCGAATGTTATTGCAGAGGTACTCGCGAACCTCCGCGTCTTTTGATTCGCACATCAGCTCCTGGTAATACTTGCTGATAGAAAGGCGGGGCAGCATGGAATCGTTGATAACTACCTCCGCTCTGTCAGGGCAGTCCGAGTTAACGATAACAACATCCGGAATTATGTAATTCGCAGGGTAATTGTCTCCAAAATCACTTGCCGGATTGGGATTAAGGGATTTTATCAGCCGGCATGCCTCTCTGACGTTTTTTTCGCTCGTTTGGAGCGCGCGGGCAATATGCGAGTATTGAAAGCGCGCCACCGCCTCAAGGTGTTCCTTCACTATTTTTTTGGCAATGGAAACATCCTCTTTCCTTCGCTTGAGCTGCAGCAGCAGGCATTCCTGGAGGTTCCGCGCACCTATGCCGGCAGGCTCAAGCGATTGTATGACATTCAGCGCGCACTCAAGTTCAGATACGGGAAACCCGGAACGAAGAGAGAGAAGCTCCAGATTCGAATTGAGCCAGCCTCGGGAATCCAGATTGCTGATAAGATAACGAGCCGCACTATCTAAGGGCTTCCGCAAATCAGGGAGCTGCCAGAGAATATAGCTTTGAAGGTCGTTTTCGAAGTTTGCCCGCGTATCCATTACGTTTTCAAACAATTCGGATTGCCAGGAATCATCGCGGTCAAACGAGTTCTCTCTTTCCTGAGCTGCCTGCCGGTCAATAGTATGCCTGTCCAGCCCCTGCTCAAGGAGCGACAATACTTTATTTATATCCTGCTCCTCAAGCTCTATCGTCGGATTCTCCTGTGCTAGATCCCACAGATAGCTTATCAGTTCCTGCATGTCCATATGAAGTATTCTGACCGACAGGATTTCCTGAGGCGACAGAATCTGGGTTTGTTTTGGCTCCACGCGTAGTTCCAAAGCTCAATTACCTCCGAGTGGCAAGATGTTGGTCCTGTTGCTGACCTGATTCAGGCTTTCCAAAAAACACCAACAAATTTATATTAATTGGAGATTATTGCTGCACAATGGTTTGTTCCAATACTGCGCGGTGATGCCTTAAAGTTGATTTTATTTGGGACTAAAAAATCTTAGGTGCGGTAAAAGAATAAAAGTCCGGCAATAGTCCACCGAATTTCAAAGAATCTGATCGTTTTCTGCGTGTTTGGCGGCCGTTTCCTTGCATTTTCTCCATATCGTGGAACGGCTGATGCCAAGGATTGCTGCAAGTTCGGATATAGAATATCGATTGAGTAGTATGCTAATTATTTGGCGCTCCATTTCTTCCATTGTATTAATATCAACCGTGATTTTATTTTCAGATAAAAGGTCTCCGTCCTTCGCGGAGGATAGCGGCTGCCATTTATTAAAGGATAAGTCGTCGAAAGTATCGTTTTCTGCAAGGTCATACAGGAAGACGTATCTCTCCATGGCGTTTTCCAATTCCCTGACATTGCCCGGCCAGTCGCGGGCCATGAGCCGGGAGATAAACGTATCGTCCGGAGGAGGTACGTTCTTGCCGTACTTAATGTTCTTTTTCTGGATAAAGTACTGAGCCAGCGCGGGGATATCCTCCCTGCGTTCCTTCAGCGAAGGTATCCTTAGAGTGAACATTGAAATGCGGTAAAACAGGTCCTGCCGGAAGGTTTTCTGCTTAATGGCCTGCTCAAGATCCTGATTGGTTGCGGCAATTATGCGGACGTCAACGGGAATGACATTTTTTCCGCCCAGATGCATGATTTCCTTGTTTTGAAGCACTCGCAGCAGGCGTGATTGCAGCGAGATTGGCATCTCGCCTATCTCGTCCAGAAACAGCGTTCCGCCGTTTGCAAGTTCGAACAGTCCGCGTTTTCCCTCGCGTAGGGCGCCTGTAAAGCTGCCGCCCTCATAACCGAAGAGCTCGCTTTCCAGGATTCCTTCTGGAATAGCCGCGCAGTTAATGGCAACGAATGGGCCTGTTTTGCGACTGCTGGAATTATGGATGCTCTGTGCAAAGAGCTCCTTGCCCACTCCGGTTTCACCGACTAAAAGCACCGTGGCGTCGCTTTGCGCCAGCTTCTTTGCAAGATTGATGCACCGCACCGTTGCCGGGCACTCGCCGACAATATCTGAAAAGGTGTACTTTGCCACCATGCCGCGCTTTGCCGCCTCGTGCGACAGCGCGGTTTGCAGTCTTTTTATTTCGCTTTCATCTTTAAGTATAATCAAGGACTTATCATGTTTGATAGGTACGACGGTGACAAGACAGGTTCTGTTGTTAATGGTGTGGATTTCGGTGCCGCTTTTATGCAGGTTGATTCCCTGAAACAGTTTGCCGATTGGAGATTCCGGCGGAAAAGCAGTTACCTTTTTTCCTATGACCTGAGAGGTCGGAATACAGAGGTAGCTTGCAGCCAGCTTGTTGAAGTCGGTGACCGCTCCGTCGGCATCGATTCCGATGACTCCGTTGTGTATGTTGTCAAGAAGATGGGTGAGCCAGTCGTTCCGCTCAGCCTCCGCCCGCTTGCTTGCAATCAGCTGATGGGCCGAGTAAATGGTCTGCTGAATCGCAAGCTTTCCGCGGGTAATGAGGATTCCTTTTCCGCCGCACTGCTCCAGCTTCAGCTTGGTGATATTGCTGGTTACTGCGGCAATCCGTACGCCGCTTCCGGGGATTTCATTAATAATTCTTTCCCTTTCCTGCAGACCGAGGTATGTATGCAGAACAATCTTGCGGTTGAGTATCGCTTCGAAACGCGAAAGCTCGTCGACAAGCAGGGAATGCGAATAGCCGATATAATGAACTTCCTCCGAGTCGTCACTCCTTGCTGCCATAAGCGCGTCAAGAAAATCCAACGGGCTCGGCGATAAAGGAACGAAGGGTATGTTTACTAGAGGAAGAAGAGCATCCGCGGTGCTCGGCAATGCAACAATCGCATCCGGTGAAAGCCGATATATCTTAGGAATCATATGTCGAACTTCGTCGACTGTAGAATAAAACATACAGTGGTAGCCTTCAATCCCGTCAATGTACGGAAGAAGCTCCCTGTAGAGCTGTTCCGAATTGCAGAGAAACAAAATGCAATCGTTCACGCATTGTCCCTCCTTCAACAATACAATTATTTAATACAATTCTACTACCAGCCGGATGATAAGTAAAGGGGATTGCCGGCCATGTCAGGACAAGTTCATGTCCGTCGCAGCTGCTTTGATGCAAAATAAAACAAATTGAAGCTGTTAATTGTAGCATAATAAAACATCGCTGCGGTCTTAAATTTTGCTAACTAAATAATTCGGTTTAATAATTGCCGCATTGCCTGATGAAAATCGGCGAAATGCACAAGAAAACGAAATAAAATTGTATGATGCAACGATATTTTGCTCAACCTTTGGAGTTGGCATGATTATTGCTAAATTTTATTAATGGACACAAAAGAAACCCTATTTGTCCAGGAATAATCCAAGGAGGAGCAAGCGTATGACAGAAGCGCGATATCAGGATATCTTGCATCAGTTCGAAGCTCTAGCGAAAGACCCGCTGCAAACCGCAAAGGAACGGGGGGCCGCTCTGGGTAAAGAGGTGATAGGCTGCGCCGGAATGTATTTTCCTGAGGAAATACTCCACGCCGCAGGTGCGCTGCCCACCGTGGTCCTGCAGCAGAACTATCCTATCTCCGCTGCCAACGCCCATGTCCAAAGCTTTATGTGCGGCTATGTCAGAAGCCTTATGGATCAGGCAATAGAGAAGAAATTCTCTTTTATGAAGGCGCTTTTTATAAAGGACTGCTGCCATGAAATACGGATGATAGGTGACCTGGTTCGCTTTAAGCAAGCGGACAAGATTCGCGTGGAGATGAGTTTCTTCCCGGTCACAATCAAGAAGCCGGAGTCACAGAAATACATACACGAGGAGATATTAAGCCTCATACGGCGCACGGAGGAGCTGATGGGCGTGACCATCAGCCGGGAAGCTCTGGCATCAAGCATCAAGGTTTATAATGAAGCCCGCCGGAGAATGATGGAGCTCTATGCTTTGAGGAGAAACAACCCGGGCATAATCAGCGCGGTGGATTTGTCCAATATTGCGGTCGCCGGAATGTGCATTCCCAAGGAGGAACACTCCGCAATGGTAGCCGAGCTTATAGAAGCTCTGCGTGAGAAGGATATGGAGCCGATAAAAGGCAAAACGCCGGTAGTTGTAACGGGCAGCCTGTGCGAAGTCTGTGACAGGGATTTGCTTTCGGCCATCGAAAAATCCGGCGGCGTAATAGTGGACGACGACCTCTATGTCGGAGCCCGGTATTACAACACTCTTGTATCGGAGACCGGAGATCCGGCGGCGGCGCTTGCCGAGGCCTATATTAACCGTGTGGGTCCCTGCCCGACCCAGCATGATCCGGATAACCGCCTTGGTGATTACATTGCCGGTATTGTTAAAAATAGCGGGGCAAAAGCGGTTGTCACCGCAGTAATCAAATTCTGCGAGGCGCACTACTTCTCCAATCTGGCAGACCAGGCGGACCTTGAAAAAGCCGGAATCCCGCAGCTTACCGTCTATCTCGACCATGATGCTTCTTTGAAAGGGCAGATCGAAACTCGTGTTCAGAGCTTCCTGGAGAATCTCTAATGCAGAAAGGGTGAAATCAATGGAAGAAAAGAAAGCTAAGGAATCTAAGGTAAATCGCATCCAGTCAACTGCGCTGATTTCCGGAATTATGGACAGATTCTATGAAGACGCCCGAAAATCCAAATATGTTTGCTGGTGCGTGGGCGCCTGCCCTTATGAAATTTTAAACGGTGCGGGCATTGCCCGCTTTCAGACGGAAAACCTCGCCTCCCGAATCTCATCCCGCCAGGAGCAGGTGCCGTATATAGAGTATGCCGAAGCCCACGGACTGGGGTCGGAGGTGTGCTCCTACGCAAAGATTAATATTGGACAGGCCTTGATGATGGTTGAGGGAAGGGAAGAGGAACTCATTCCCGAGAGACTGCGGGTAAAGAGGCCGGACATGGTTATTGCCCTTAATACCTGTCCTACGATGATTCAATGGGCTAAGGCGCTCGTGGATATCTTCCATGTCCCGTACTACTTTATTGACGCGCCGTTTTTCCATGACGAGGAAAAGGGATGGGATAGAAATATAGCCTATGTGAAGGAACAGCTGAAAGGGCTTATTAAATTCCTGGAGGACGTTACCGGCGAGCCCTACAACTGGGATGTTCTGAGAGAACAGGTGAAAATTATAGAAGAATTTTCCGCTTACCGTCGCAAAATGCTCGAGTATACGAAGAACGTCCCTGTACCCGGCAGCTTCATCGACGCGGCGGTGGCGTTCGGGCCGGCCAATACCATCCGCAACCGCGACTGCATTGATTTCTACAAGTCTTATTGCGAAGAGCTGAAAGAACGGGTGGAAAAAGGCATCGGCTCCCTTAAGGGAAAAGAAAAATACCGCATCATGTGGCGCGGCAATTTCCCCTGGTATAAGATGGGCACCATTTCCCGTATGCTTGCCGACATGGACGCCGTCCTGGTTACCGGCCCCTATGCCTATCACATTTACGGAGGAGTTTCAAAGGACTACATACCTCCTTACGGGTTCAACCATGACGACATACTGGCGACCATAGCGGCGGAACACTGCGCCCGCAGCTACACCCGGACGTATCAATGGAAAATCGATCATGAGATAAAAGCGTTTATCGAGGGTTATTCCATAGATGCCGTTATCATTCACGCTCCCCATACCTGCCGCCCGTGGACGATGGGCGCCGCAGATATGGGCAGAGACATAGAGGAAATGTACGGCATTCCGGTCCTGGTTCTGGATTCCGACCACACAGACCCGAGCTTTTTCCACGATGAACAGGTTCGCACCCGTTTCCAGGCGCTTCTGGAGGCTGTGGACACCAAACGGGCGATGTCTAATAATCGTTAAGTCCATTCTTAAATTTCACCAGGGATATAAAAGGAAGTATTAAAGAAAGGGGAGTTAGAAATGAAAAAAACAAGATCAGTTTTCGCGCTTCTTCTCGCACTTGCAATGATGCTTACTTTGAGCGCCTGTGGTTCCGGCGGTACTACCGCGACCACGCCCACCGCGAATCCTCCGGCAGCAACCCAGTCAGGAGATTCAAGCAGTGATCCCGGCGACACCTTTACCTGCAACCTGATCTGGGCGCACCAGTTCAGCGCAAGCCACATCTACACTAACGAATTTGTCCAGCGCTTTATCGATACAATCAGCAAGGCTACCAATGGACGAATCAAGATTACGCAGTATCCCGCGAACCAGCTTGGCGCGGCTGAAGACTATCCGAGCATGCTGGAGGCCGATACCATTCAGATTGCAAACATAGACACCGGCACCTCCGTCGCAGAATTTCCCCTGCACGGCTGCTGGCAGCTTCCCGGCGTATTTGAAAAATCCGTTACCAGCACCCCGGCCCTGTGGGAGATGTCTACCACCGGATCTCTGGCCGAAGAGCTTGAGCGCAATGGAATGGTTTGCCTGGGAGCTTACACTATCCCCGGCTATATTCTGCTTTATAACGGCCACCCGATTCGCACCCCGGACGACATAAAGGGCATGAAGTTCCGCGTAACCGGCGCCAGCCGTATCACAGCCGCCAACATGCTGGGCGCCACCATCGTTTCAATGTCCTCCAGCGAGGTCTCCGAAGGCCTGTATAAGAAGACCATCGACGGCTGCATTAACAGCGCCAACGCCGCCATTCAGTACGGTTATCATGAAATGGTCGATTATGTGACTACCGGAATCAACCTCGGCAACTTTGACGGCCACTTCGTAATCTCTAAGAAGACATGGGACTCTTTCCCCGACAGCATCAAGAAACTGTTCATGGATACCGGTTATGAATGCTCCATGCACATGGCCGAGCTTTTGGACAGCCAGCTGAGCGCCGACCTTGAGACCATCGGTCAGAAATGCGAGGTAATTAAAGTAACCGAGGACGAAGCGGCCAAGTGGAATGAGATTCTTGATGGCGTTACCGACGAATGGATTAAGAGCGTGGATAGCCTGGGCTACGACGGCAAGGCTATAATTGCTGAACGTGACGCTCTGCTTGCAAAATATGCGGGATAACTGATTGATTTGGAGCAGCCCTGACAGAAAAGGAAAGGGGTTATCTAATGGGGCAAAAAATATCAAGAGCAATTCAAAAAATAGAGAATGTCTGTAATTATCTCGCGTCCGCAGCTATCGTGGCGATGATGTCTTTGATAACAATTGATACCATATTGCGTTATTTCTTGAACCATCCTATCAGCGGCATGCAGGAAGTAGTTGCCAGTTACCTGACTGTTATTATGGTCTACCTGTCGGTAAGCTACTGCTACCGCGTGGGAGGTCACGTCCGTGTGGACGCCCTGCGCAACGTACTGCCAAAATTGTTTATGCGTGTCGTTGATATTATCGGCGGCCTCGCTTCGTCAGCATTTTTCATTATAGTAATTGCAACTAACTGGTCTACAATGCTTAGTGCATACAAACGGGGCTCCACGCCCGGCGGCGTCGTCAAAACGCCTATCTGGCCCAGCTATCTGGTGCTGATTATTGGCGCTGCGCTTCTCACATTGCGAATCCTGCTTCACACAAGTAATCTCATCTTTGGCAAAACCGATGAGCTGGTCTCCTTGGACGCTCCGAGCATCACGGTTACGGAAGCTGAAGAGAAAACCGAAAAAGTGTCGGAGAAGAGTGAAGGAAAGGAGGATAGGCCTTGATAACGTTCGAGATTTTTATACCTTTTATCATACTGCTGGTCCTGATTTTTCTATCGGTACCCATAGGGTTTTCTCTCGGCATTTCCGGAACAATCGGTCTGCTGATGATCGGAGGCTGGAAGGTTGTTTTGGGCATCGTCGGTACCGCGGCGTTCAGGGATATCGCAACATTCTCATTAAGTACGGTACCGCTCTACCTGCTTATGGCGGAGTTCATTATACAGGCGAGACTGGCCGATCCGCTGTTTGACTTTACATATCACTGGCTGGGATGGATGCCGGGCGGCGTAGGAGTTGCGACCGTATGGGCAAACGCCGGCTTTGGAGCGATAAGCGGCTCCTCGACCGCGGCTGCGGCAACTATGGGAAAGGTCGCTTACCCCTTGATGCGCCGGCTGGGCTACAGCGATGAGCTCTGCGGCGGCATAATATCCACGGGCGGCACGCTGGCAATCCTCATCCCTCCCAGCATCGCAATGGTCGTATATGGTTTGGCGACCGAGACTTCAATCTCCAAACTGTTTATAGCGGGCATTATCCCCGGGCTGCTGATGGCTGCCATCTACTCCATTGCAATTATCTTATGGTGCGCAATCAAGAAGGAAGGCAAGCGTGCTCCGCATTTTACATGGAAGGAGCGCTTTAAGTCTGTCCTGCCCGTGTGGCCTGTGCTACTCCTTATATTTATCGTGGTGGGCTTCCTCTATCTGGGAATCGCCACTGCCACCGAGGTGGGCGCAGTAGGAGCGGCGGCTGCGCTGCTATTAGGCGTCTTTATGAAGCGGCTGAGCTGGAGTGGGCTTAAAAAAGCATGTCTCAGCGCCCTGAAGGGCACCGCAATGATTCAGACAATAATCCTCGGCGCAAAGGTGTTCGGCTATTACCTTACGCTGACAAACTTTACTCAAATGCTGGGCGACCAGGTTTTGGCATCCGGCGCCGGAAGGTATGAGGTGCTGTTGTTTGTAATCGTGGCTTACTTTGTCCTTGGCATGTTCATGAATAACGTGTCGATTTTGTACCTCCTGCTGCCGATTTCCTATCCCCTTATGATGAAGTACGGCTTCGATCCCATCTGGTTCGGCATAATCTGCACGATATGCGGCGAGGTCGGCCTTATTTCCCCGCCTGTCGGCCTGAACTGCTATATGGTGTCGGAGGCGTGCAACATGCCTATTGAAAAGGTCTTTAAGGGGGCAACGCCGCTGCTGCTTGTCCCGATTATAACGCTGGTGCTCATAATTCTCTTCCCGGAGATTGCGACCTGGCTGCCGTCCCATATGGGTTAACCGCATACTCGATTTGGGGTGAGTAAATTGTATGTTTTAGGAATTGACATCGGTTCGACGACGACTAAGGCCGTCTTATTGGACGGCGGCGGCGCCATACGGGGGAAGGCCCTGGCCAATACGGGCGTTCGCCCCCAGCCGGTTATTGAAAAAGTCTGCCGCCAATGCTGCGACGAAGCCGGCATTAAGATGGACGAGCTGGATTACTGTCTGGCCACGGGATACGGCCGCGAACTGGTGTCTTTCCGTTCTGCCCAGGTGACGGAGATTACCTGCCATGCCAAGGGCGCATACGCCCTCTTTCCGGAGGTGCGCACGGTCCTCGACATCGGGGGGCAGGACAGCAAGGTCATTTCAATTGCGCCGGGCGGCAGCATTGCTAATTTTGTGATGAATGACCAGTGCGCTGCCGGAACCGGCAGGTTCATAGAGATTATGGCAGGCATCATGGGCATCAGCATTGAGGAAATGGGAAAGCAGTCGCTGCTCTCGGAGAACCCGCTTCACATCAGCAGCGTATGTACGGTTTTTGCGGAGTCAGAGGTGATATCCAGCATAGCGTCCGGCGCAGACCCGGTGGACATTATGGCCGGCATTTATCAGTCCGTTGCAAGGAGAATCTCGGGACTGATGGGTCGATACAGGGAGCCCCCCATTGTCATGACCGGGGGGCTCGCGAAAAACGTCGGTCTAGTCAATGCTTTGGAAAAACAAATCGGGACGAAATTCCTGATACCGGAATCACCGCAAATGGTCGGCGCCCTGGGGGCTGCCCTGATTGCGCTGGAGCGGGTAAAAAAGACGCACGATGAAGAAAGATCATAGGTTTATACGGAGAGTTAGGAAGTGAAAATATGCCAAGAACAGCTTTAGACGGAGTAAAAGTCCTGGATCTGACCCAGTTTGAGTCCGGAACGGTATGCACAGAAACTTTAGCATGGTTGGGCGCGGAGGTAATCAAAATCGAGCGGCCTGAAAGGGGCGAACTGGGAAGATACTCGTACGAGGAACCGGGTGTTGACGCTCTGGGCTTTATCATTGTTAACGCAAACAAAAAATCCATAACGCTAAATTTAAAATCTGAAAAAGGCAAGGAAATCCTCAGAGAGCTTATTACAAAATGCGATGTCTTTATTGAAAACATGGGACCCGGGGCAATCGAGCGCTTGGGGTTCGGATATGAAGATGTGAGCAAGATAAATCCGCGCATCGTATATGCCCAGATTAAGGGCTTTGGAAAAGGAAGCCCATGGGAGAACTTTCCGTCATTTGAGCCTCTTGCGGAGGCCACCGGCGGAAGCGCAAGCCTGACCGGGGACCCGGAAGGCCCCCCGATGCAGCCGGGCGCGGACTTTGCCGACAGCGGTACAGGCTATTTGACCGCCATCGCTATTCTGGCCGCGCTGTACCAGCGGAATTCTACGGGTGTGGGACAGCAGATCGAGGTTGCTATGCAGGATGTGGTAATCGGCTTCTGCCGCGCATCCTTTGAACAGCAGCTCCGTTACGGCAGGGCCACCCCCCGCGTTGGCAACGGCATGGCGCTGGACAATGTGGCGCCCTGCAACAAGTACCCCTGCAAGCCCGGCGGCCCAAACGACTATGTGCACATCTACACTTCCCGTGCGCCCGGCAGCATGCAGTGGAAGTACCTCTGCGAGACCATCGGGCGGATGGATATGTACGAAGACCCGCGCTTTGCCACACCGCAGTCGCGTTATCTCTATCGGCATGAAATCGACGCGGCTATTTCGGAGTGGACGATGAAGCATACGAAATTCGAGGCGATGGAAATCCTGGGCGCCGCGGGCGTTCCGGCTGGTGCCGTAATGAGTACGGACGATATAATAAAGGACCCCTACCTGAGACAGAGGGGAATAATTACGGAAATAACGCATCCTGTACGCGGAAAGCTTTTAATCCCGGGTTTTGCGCCTAAAATGTCCGATTCGTTTGTTCCGGTGACCTGCGCTCCTTCTCTGGGCGAGCATAACATGGAGATATACGGAGGCCTGCTTGGGATGAGCGAAGCGGAGATTGAGTCTCTAAAGAAGGACAAAGTTATTTAATAACTGATTAAACGCCCATATTACAGGCAAAGATCCAGCCCTAGGACTGGGTCTTTGCCTGTATAAGACTGGCCATTACTCAAACTCTGTTTAATACTACATTAGTTTCAGTCCGTTCGCTGCCGCAACCACATTTATAATTAAACGTCCGAACGGCAGCCCTTAACAACTATGCGAAGAGCTGCGCCCTTGCTGTAAGCGTCAGCGGCGGAATTTTTTAACCTATCTGAGGCGGCCTCGGTGGCATACGCTGCTGGAAGAAACGACATTAACTTACTGCTTTAACGCAAAGGAAGTGACCAAATTGGATTATCGGATTGAGCGGGATACAATGGGAGAATTGCAGGTCCCCGCCGACTGCTTCTGGGGAGCGCAGACCCAGCGGAGCCTTATCAACTTCCCCATAGGCACCGAAAAAATGCCGAAGGAAATCATCTATTCATTCAGCATAATGAAACATGCCGCGGCGAATACAAATTGCAAACTGGGCCTGCTTGACGAAGAACGGTGCGCGCTCATCGGCCGCGTCTGCGAGGAAATAAAAGCCAGTCTGCTTGACGATAATTTTCCTCTGTCCGTATGGCAGACGGGGAGCGGAACACAGACAAATATGAATGTGAACGAGGTCATTGCCAACCGCGGCAACGCTCTAATCGGCAAAAAGCTGCTGCATCCCAATGACCATGTAAACATGTCCCAGAGCTCGAACGACACCTTCCCCTCGGCTATGCACATAGCGGCTGCGCTTGCAATCCGGCGGCGTTTGCTGCCTGCCATGGAGGCCATGATTTCAACAATGCGGCGTCTTGAGGAGGAAAACAAAGGAGTAATAAAGACGGGGCGCACCCACCTTCAAGATGCCGTGCCCATAGCCTTTTCGCAGGAAATCAGCGGCTGGCGGGGAATGCTGGAAACTACGAAAGAAATGATTGTGCAGAGCCTGGACGGGCTTTACAAGCTGGCCCTTGGCGCCACTGCCGTAGGTACGGGGCTCAACTGTCCGCCCGGTTTTGCCGAGGGTGTGGCTAAAGAAATAGCCGCCATGACGGAGACGCCCTTTGTTTCCGCCCCCAATAAATTCCATGCGCTTACAAGCAAGGACGAGCTGGTTTTCACACACGGGGCGCTGAAGGCGCTTGCGGCCAATCTGATGAAGATTGCCAACGATGTGCGCTGGCTAGCGAGCGGACCCAGGTGCGGGCTGGGTGAGATACATATCCCGGAAAATGAACCGGGCAGCTCCATTATGCCGGGCAAGGTAAATCCCACGCAATGCGAATCAATGATTATGGTAGCCGTTCAGGTAATGGCCAATGATGTCGCTATCGGCATAGCGGCCTCTCAGGGCAACTTTGAGCTCAACGTTATGATGCCCGTCTGCATCTATAATTTCCTTCAGTCGGTTCGCCTGCTTGCGGATTCAATGAACTCCTTTAATCTGCGTTGCCTCGGCGGAATTGTACCCAACCGCCGGAAGATGGAGGAAAACCTTCACCGCTCGCTGATGCTCGCGACGGCGCTCAATCCCTATATTGGATACGACAATGCGGCCAAAACGGTAAAAAAAGCCTTCGAAGAGGACATCTCGCTTAAAGAAGCCGCCGCAGCTCTTGGTTTTCTTTCGGAGGAGAGGTTTGACGAAATCATCCGTCCGGAAAAAATGGTTTAATACATTGGAGGATATTTAGATGGATTACGCAAAGGAATCGCTCAGGTTGCATTACAAATGGCGCGGCAAGCTTGAGGTGGTGCCAAAGGTGCCTGTGGCCACGAAGGAGGACCTGTCTCTTGCATACACTCCCGGTGTGGCTCAGCCCTGTATTGAGATTCAGAAGGACGTAAACAAAAGCTTTGAGCTCACCAACCGCTGGAATACAGTGGCGGTCGTAACCGACGGCACGGCGGTGCTTGGTCTGGGAGATATCGGGCCGGAGGCGGCCATGCCGGTCATGGAGGGAAAGTGTGTCCTCTTTAAGGCATTCGGAGGCGTGGATGCAATCCCCTTATGCATACGTTCCAAAGAGGTAGATGATATCGTAAGGACGGTCTCCCTGCTTGCGGGCAGCTTCGGCGGCATCAATCTGGAGGACATCGCGGCTCCCCGCTGTTTCGAGATTGAGGAGAGGCTCAAGGCTTGCTGCGACATACCCGTTTTCCACGACGACCAGCACGGTACGGCGGTTGTAATCCTGGCGGGATTGATAAATGCGCTTAAGCTGGTGGGAAAGCGCCTTGAAGATGTGAGCGTTGTTATAAGCGGTGCCGGAGCGGCGGGAATCGCAATTGCAAGGCTTCTTATGAAAGAAGGCGTAAGGGACGTGGTGATATGCGACCGCAAAGGCGCCATCTACCAGGGGCGCGAGGGCTTAAACGAGGAAAAGCAGAAAATTGCCGCAATCTCAAATCCCTTGTTAAAGAAGGGGCCTCTTGAAAATGTCATCAAAGGAGCCGATGTGTTTATCGGCGTCTCCGGCCCCGGCATTATGGATATTAATATGGTAAAAAGCATGGCCGGAGATTCAATTATTTTTGCCTGTGCAAATCCGGTCCCCGAGATTCTGCCGGAAGACGCCGTAAAGGGCGGTGCGGCGGTCGTGGCCACAGGCAGGAGCGATTACCCTAATCAGGTCAACAACGTTTTGGCCTTCCCCGGCATTTTCAGAGGCGCCCTTGACGTTCGCGCCTCCGATATTAACGATGAGATGAAGATTGCTGCGGCCTATGCAATCGCCGGTCTCGTTTCCGAAAAAGAGCTCCGTACGGACAATATAATACCGCCGGCTTATGATCCGCGCATTAAGGATGCGGTTGCCTCCGCGGTTGCCAAGGCCGCACGCGAAAGCGGCGTCGCCCGCATATGAGAAAACCGGATATGAGGATATGAATGTGGATTGATTCCTCGGGTGCAGGAGAAACGTCAGCATACTCGACAGCTTTGCTTCCGGCATCGATTTGCATACATCTCCAAAACAAAAGGCGCAAAATCGTCCGATTTTGCGCCTTTTGTTTTTACCAGGCTGCAGACGGAGCGGAGCTGTCACAGGTAGTTATCAATATTCGTTTTGACTTCCACCTCTGAAAAGACGATGGAGGTCTCAGCCATTGCATAGGAGGAATCGGAGTTGATGAACTCCTCAGTGTTCTCCAAAGAGGGAAGCGACAATTTGACGATAAAGCAGGCGTCGCCTGCGACGCGATAGCACCGCTCGCTGTACTTGTAGTCCCTGATAAAATTCTTGAATTTTTCGTACTGCCCGTCTCTCATCCTTACCTCGATGATGCAGTCGACGGCAAAGCCAAGCTCCTTTTAGTTGATGCTTCAGGCCCCGCCAAAAAAGCCGCTGAATCGGATGATTCAGCGGCTTTTGCTATTATGTGCGGCCCGCGGCTTATCAACAATACTGCGCGCTGCTTGCGCAGTCACACCGTCATCTCGCCGCAGAGGTTCTTTTCCATGAGAATTTTAATCTTGTCGGTCGTATACCCTTTGCTGAAGAGATAGTATAGTTTCGCGACCGCGGCCTCGGTCGTGATGTCGTATCCGCTGACCGCGCCGGCGTTCTTCAGGGCCATGCTTGTCTCATATGCGCCGAGCATGACGGTCCCCTGCGGGCACTGGGAGCACACCGTGACGATTGTCCCGTTTTCAAAGGCTTTCTGAATAATGGGTAGCAGGGCCCCGCCGTAACCCGGTATGTTCCCGGCGCCGAAGGTTTCAATGACTATTCCCTTCAGCTTTTCCGTCATTATGGATTCAAAGAGTTCAAACTGGATTCCCGGGAAGACCTTTATCACGCCGATGGGTACGTTTTTAAAAGGTACATAGCGGAATTCTTCGCCGTCCTTCTCTTTCAGGTACGCTTTGTTGTAGGCGATGAGTATTCCGGCCTCCGCGAGAACCGGGTAGTTCGGAGAAACGAAGGCGATAAGCCCGTCGGAAGAATATTTTATCGACCTGTTGCCCCTCAGGAGCTTATTTCCAAAATAGATGCAAACCTCGTGGACCATGTCCGAGGCGGCGATTAAAAGCGATGTTATGATGTTGTCCATTCCGTCGCTCCGGATTTCGCAGAGAGGAATCTGCGAGCCCGTGAGAATCACCGGCTTGGAGCAGTGCTCCAGCATAAAGGAAAGCGCGGAGGCGGTGTAGGCCATTGTGTCCGTGCCGTGCAGCACCACAAATCCGTCGTAGTCTTCGTAGGCGTCCGCGATGAGCTTTCCAATCTTGTTCCATTCTGCGACGGTCATGTTGGATGAATCGAGCAGCTCGTCAAGCTCTGTCAAATCCCATAAAGGCATGCCCTCGGCCTTCAACAGGTCCATATTGCGGAGAAGGTTTGAAAACGACTTGCCGTCCGGCTTGTAGCCTTCCGGCGTATTAACCATGCCGATGGTTCCGCCGGTATTGATAATTAAAATTTTCTTTTTTTTCATGTTTAGCCCCATAAATCCTGAAATTAATCGTTCATTCGCATATCCATGATAGTACGGTTCATGCGCCATGTCAACAAAGCCTGGTCCCTTCGGCTCGTTCCGCTCCGATTCTATGCTGAAAGAACGCTTTTCTCCTCGCCCAGACTATTTCTGCCCGCGGCGGAGCCGGAGATTTACAAAACATGGCCCGCAGGTCGACTGCCTGCGGGCCATGGCATTTTGAGGGACTTGAATCGCCTATAATATGTAGACGCGTTCACACCGTGGGGTGCTGCAGTTCGGATTTTTTCTGCTTCTTCGACTGGTCCAGCACTCCGCCGAGGACCATCACCACGGCAAAGACTATCAGATACCAGAGGCAGGCCCACTTGTGAGCGATGACGCAGGCCACCACCATAAACGCCGAACCGCAGCAAGCCAGGACAGGCAGCACAAAGCGCCGCAGCGCCGGCTGGTCTTTTTCCTTCCGCATCCACTGGACGAACATAGGCAGGTACATAAAATAGATGGTGATGATGGGAAGTTCTGTGGGGTCGAACACGAAGGGACCCGTCCAGGTGCCGGCCAGGTTGGACAGATAGAAATAGAGGAACCAGACCGCGCACAATATCAGACCAAAGACCGATGAGTTGTTGGGCATATTGGTGCGGATGTCCACCTGAGAGTAGACGTCGGGAGCAGGGCCGCGTCCGCGGATGGCCAGGGAATACATGCCCCGGCAGCAGCCTATCATCAGGCCGTTCATGGTGCCGATGCAGGAGATGGCGACAAAGAGGTTGAGAATGTTGCCCAGCACGGCGCCGAAAATATTGGTGAAGGCCACGGTGGCGCCCTGGTCGATGAGCTGCTGGTTGGTCGCGCCGCCGGCCACGCCGATGTAATAGAAAATATATACCGCAATGATGATGATTCCGCCCAGCGTCAGCGCCCGGGGCAGGTTCCGTTTGGAATCCTTCAGCTCGGAATTGATTGAGGTCGCGATAATCCAGCCCTCATACGCGAAGGCGGTGGCGGTCACCGCGGCAAACAGCGGGTTTGAGGAGACGCCTCCCGTCTGAGCGAGCGTAGAGAAGTTCCGGGTCAGGGTTCCGTTGGCAAGTCCGTAGATTATGCCCACAACGGCCATGAGTCCCAGGGGAATAAGCTTAATGACGGTGGTGCTGGTCTGCAGCTTGCCGGCCAGCCGGGGGGACAGAGCGTTAACCGCATATGCGGCGCAGAGATAGAAGAGGGTCAGTGCCATGCACTCCGGGCCGATGATGCAGCCGCCCTCGGCCGCGGGAACTATCAGGGGGAAATTGGGGTTTACCGACGTGATGAACACCAGGGTGTATCGGGCAGACAGCCAGGCCAGGGCCGAGGTCAGAGAGGGGTAATATATGGTGGTGGCGAACCAGCCCATGTAGTAGCCGTACCGCGGGCCCACGGTGGCCTCGGCGTAGTCCACCAGGCCGTTGACCAGTTCGTATTTCTGCCCCATGAACGCGAAGGTCAAAAGACAAACCAGCATGATTATGCCGCCGATGGCCCAGGCCAGTATGCCCAGAGGCATATTGCCGCCTGTCTTGGTCAGGATGATCTGAGCCTTGAAAAAGACGCCTGAACCGATGACAATGCCTACAACCATGCAGATGGCCATGAAAAGGCCGTATTTGCGTTCCAGTTTGTTGTTCATAAAATCTCTCTCTTCCGACTCATTTTGTTTTGAAAGGTTCGATATTCAACAATATAAATGGAAATATACAAGCTGTCAATTGTGTTGGCCTTCTTTTTTTACATAAAACCGCTGTAAATTATCTCCAGCGCCTTCCGCCTGCCCTTGTCTGCATGCAGTGATGAATAAACGCCCCATGCCGGTTTCAAAATCGGGAAGAATAGCTCACGATTTGGAAGAGCTTCAATGCCAATAAACGGCGGTTTTGCCTCGGGCACCCAGTTTCAGTTTTTCCCTGAGGGCTGAGGCGGAGATGCCCCTATGTCAAAGATACCTAAAGATAAACAGGCGGCGTTCAGGAAACTTATAAGATGTGAAAAATCTAAAACTATCTCTTGCATTTTGGCCAACTGTGCTCTATAATGGCAACGTAGCTTTCGAGTACAAATGTCCGCGGCACGAAGACAGCGGACATGAGAGCTCTTTTAACACACTTAAACGGAGGTATTGAAATGAAAAGGTACATAGCACTGTTTCTTGCCTGTTTCATGCTGGTAGTATTGGCAGCCGGCTGCTCCGGCAGTCCCTCCAGCTCCAGCCCCAATCCCAGCGCAGCGCCTACCTCCTCGCCGTCTTCCGCGTCGAAAGTCATTAAAATCGGCATCTTCGAGCCGGCTTCCGGCATGAACGGCGCAGGCGGCAAGCAGGAGACCCTGGGCATCCGCTATGCTAATTACGTCAAACCCACCGTCAAAATTGGCGGCGAGGAGTACACCGTCGAACTGGTTGAAGTCGACAATCAGTCCGACAACTCCAAGGCCGCGAGCGCGGCTCAGCAGCTGATTTCCGCCGGCGTCTCGGTGGTGCTCGGCTCCTACGGCTCCGGTGTTTCCATCGCCGCAGGCCAGATTTTCGCCGACGCCAAGATTCCCGCCATCGGCGCTTCCTGCACCAACCCGCAGGTCACCGAGGGCAATCCCTACTACTTCCGCATCTGCTTCCTGGATCCCTTCCAGGGCACGGTCATGGCCAACTTCGCCTATGACATGGGCCTGAGAAAGGCGGCCGTCCTGACCGAGGCGGGCGACGACTATTCCGTCGGCCTTGGACACTACTTCAGCGAGGCCTTTAAGAAGCTGGGCGGCTCCGTCGTCGAGGCTCAGTTCCAGAGCGGCGAGACCGACTTCTCCGCCACCATGGCCAGCTTCGCGAGCGCCGGCATAGATGTGCTCTTTGCTCCCTCCTCGATTGAAAGCGCCCCGCTGATTATCAAGCAGGCCCGCGCCGCCGGAATCACCTGCCCGATTATGGCCGGCGACACCTGGGAGAACGAGACCATCATCAAGAACGCGGGCGACGCCGCCTACGACGTCTATCTCTCGGCCTTCTTTGATCCCAACGACCCCTCGGCTGCGGCCAGGGAGTTTGTCGAGGGCTTTACCGAGTGGCTCAAGGCTGACAACACCCGTCTGACCAACAACGGCGGCTCCACCGGCGTGGCCGGCGTGTCCGCTCTGGGCTACGACGTCTACATGGTCGCCTGCGCCGCCATCGAGGCAGCCCAGTCCACCAACGGCACCGCCATCCGCGACGCACTGCTCAACCTGAAGTACTCCGGCGTGACCGGCGAATGCGCCTCCTTCGATGAAAACGGCGATGCCGCCAAGGATATGGCGTACATCAAGACAATCGATCTGCAGGCCGGCACCTTCAAGTTCCTCCAGACCCAGACCGTATCCTGATATAAACCCTTATAGTCCGGGGAGCGGGGGGGTTATCTCCCCCGCTCGCCTTGACGTTTTCGGCGCTGCGGCGCCACTTCCATTTTTCGGAGGCAGCTTATATGCATGATTTTTCTTACTACATACAACTGTTGCTTGCCGGCATTACGGTGGGCAGCCTATATGCGCTGATTGCCATTGGATACACCATGGTTTACGGAATTCTGCGCCTGATAAACTTCGCCCATGGCGATATTTTCATGGCCGCAGGCTTTTTCATGATTTTCATAAGCAGCACGACCAGCATCTATGTGTCCCTGCCCATAGTCTTAATCCTGACCGTGATTCTGGGCGTTGCCGTGGAGCGGGTCGCCTACCGGCCCCTGCGCGAGGCGCCCCGAATGAGCGTCATGATTTCGGCCATCGGCGTTTCCTATCTGCTGCAGAATTTCGCGACCTATTATACCGGCGGCCTGGCCCGCCCCTATCCCGTAATCCCCTTCCTGACTCGTGAGGTCACCATCGGCAGCATGACGGTGAAGGCTTTGACCATCATCACCCCCGTTTTGACGGTGATTCTGGTCGTCGCCCTGGTGCTGCTCATCAACCGCACCAAAATAGGCATGGCCATGCGGGCCGTTGCCAAGGATCAGAATACCGCCCGGCTCATGGGCATCAAAATCAACAACGTCATTTCCATCACCTTTGTCATTGGTTCCTTCCTTGCCGCCGTGGGCTCCATTCTCTACTTCTCCAACTACGAGCAGGTTACGCCGACGGCCGGCGCCATGCCGGGGCTTAAGGCCTTTGTTGCGGCGGTGTTCGGCGGGATTGGATCCATCCCGGGCGCCGTTCTGGGCGCCTATGTCATCGGCATCGTCGAGACTTTTATCAAGGCAAACAGCGACTACGCCATCTTCAGCAATGCATTTACCTTTGCGCTGCTGATTGTAATCCTGGTGTTCAGGCCCCATGGTTTGTTTGGCGAAAAGCTGGCGGAGAAGGTGTAACCATGAAACAGAAA
>Ga0134103_1001483_pt1 | contig 21604 bp, 14 predicted proteins | sample 14_taG_2_FD_94445 | JGI IMG/M metagenome (GOLD analysis project Ga0134103, IMG submission 94445) | Switchgrass degrading microbial communities from high solid loading bioreactors in New Hampshire, USA - 14_58_20_212_A1 metaG | ecosystem: Engineered > Bioreactor > Semi-continuous > Anaerobic >...
CACCCGGTCCCTTCTCGAACCCGGTCGTTAAGCCCACCCGCGCCGATGGTACTGGGGGAGCAGTCCCCTGGGAGAGTAGGTCGTCGCCAACCACCCCCTGCTTGCGTCGGTCCTTTTTTGTTTTCTAAAGCGCCCCACCCCACACAAGACCAGCACAAATCTTATCTTGACATCTCCCCTATTTACGCTAACATTGACCCATCGCACGACAACGGGGCGTGGCGCAGTTTGGCTAGCGCGCTTGCATGGGGTGCAAGAGGCCCCCGGTTCAAATCCGGGCGCCCCGACAGATGAACAACAACGGCCCTTCGGTATGCATCGCAAGGGCTGTTTTCTTGTGTTCATTGTTTGCGCTCTGCGAAGTCACCGGCCAAGGAGTAGCTCATGACCGAACCCCGCGATACCCACCGCGTCGAGGTCGAAGGTGTTGTCCGCGACCTGCCCCTGATCGAAGTCGCTCCGGGCATCCGGATCGCGTTTCTCGACTGCCTCGTCGACGCCGAGTTCACCCACGCGGCCGCTAAGGCGCTCGCTGCGAAGCTCGCTCCCTACCGGCCTCAGGTCTTCGTCACACCGGAAGCGAAATCCATCCCTCTCGCCTACGCGCTCGCCGTCGAGCTTGGCTGCAACTATATGACGCTCCGCAAGACCGAGAAGCCCTATATGCTGAATCCGGTCTCCGTCCGCACCCGGTCGATCACCTCCGCGACGACGCAGACGCTCTACCTCGACGGGCGCTACGCGAAGCGACTCGAAGATCGCCGCGTGGTGCTGGTCGATGACGTGATCAGCACCGGCAGCACGCTGTTCGCGATGCAGGAGATGATGGAACAGATTGGCGCGAACGTGGTTGCACGGGCGGCAATCTTTACCGAGGGCAATCCCGACCAGTGGCGCGATATTATCTCGCTCGGTCACCTGCCGGTCTTCGCCGGACCCGCCGAATAATTCTCATGTCAGATTGACTATACGAAATAAGCTAATTCGCTTATAAAAACGCAACAGCCCTCGGATCTGAGGGCTGTTCTTTTTGGGCACTAATTTGGATGCTTCGCTAACTCTTGAGCTTCAGACTCCGCAAAACTTTCGTCACCACGCCTTCTTTCCGCTCGATCTTCCGCGCGCCAAACCCGCGAGCGTGCTTGCGCGCGCGGCGCTGGGCGGCGCTATGCTGCGCAGCTTGCTTGGACGGCTTGAGCAGCCCCCACAGGTTCTGGACGGAGCGCGGCTGCGTATGTGTCGCCTTCTTCACGGTCTTCACCTCTCTGTAAATGGTTCGTCTCTTGAAATGCCTATCGCCAGCATCATATGCCGGTTTGCATGACCTGAATACTATCGGTTTGCCCGAAAATCCGCACAAAAAGACACAGCCCGCCTGCACGCGGGGCTGTGTGTGAAACGTGATGCCTGGTGCGCCAGAAACTTTACACGTCGCCCAGTTCGTCAAGCGCATCGCGAACGATCTGCGCGCTCGCCCGCAGCCGCTCCCTCTCTTCGTCGCTGAGCTCGAACAGGCACGTCGAGATCACGCCCTGCCCGCCGATCACGTTCGGCAGCGCGACCGTCACATCCGGCACGCCGACCACCTCGTCCATCGGCGTGCAGACCGTCAAAATGGCCCGCTGGTCGCGCACGATCACGTTGACGATCTGGGCAATCGCCGCGCCAATGCCGTAATACGTCGCGCCCTTGCCCTCGATAATGCTGTAGGCGGCGTGGCGTACCTCATCCTCAATCTGTTTGCGCACGTCCTCGGTGATCTCCTGGGTGCCAAGAATGCAAAATTCTTCGAGCGGGATCCCGCCGATCCCCACTTCCGACCAGGCGACGACTTCCGAATCGCCGTGCTCGCCCAGCACGTAAGCGTGGACATGATGCGCATCCACGCCGAGGTAACGGCTGAGCAACGCGCGGAACCGCGCCGTGTCGAGCGTGGTGCCGGTCCCGACGACCCGGCTGCTCGGCACGCCAAACTCCCTGGCATAACGCGCGGCGAGGTGCGTCATCACGTCGACCGGATTGGACGCGATCACCAGCACCGCTTCGGGCGCGTTTCGAAGCACTTGCGGCACCACGTCGCGGAACACGGCGGCGTTACGCTCGAGAAGTTGTAGCCGGGTTTCGCCGGGCTTCTGCCGCGCACCCGCCGTAATCACCACCACCGCGGCCCCTGCCAGGTCCTCGTAATCGCCCGCGCGCACCTGCAACGGCTGCGCAAAAGGAACCGCGTGCAGAATATCGTCCGCTTCGGCCTGCGCGCGCTTCCTGTCGAGATCGACCATCACAATCTGGCGACCCACGCCGCGCATCACCATCGCGAAAGCCGCCGTCGCGCCGACATTTCCGCTGCCGACAATGCCGATTTTCATGGTGCCCTCCTCACTTGATGGGGAACGAGAGCGAGGTTCCGCCCCTGTTCAATTCTGGCGGAATCGCGCCGAACGAGCAACCGGTCGGCAAATAGTCCGTTCGTCATCCGGCGCACGTGCGACAACGGAGCTACAATGAAGGCACATACCGGTGCAGAACGTGCGTAGCATGACGCCCAGCCACCGTTTTCCAAACGCAGCCCGCGATTACGCGACGGATCGTTTGGAGAGATGCAGGAAGTGTAATACATTCGATAGAAGGGAATCCATCTTTAAATGCTGTTAGGGTGGGGATTTTTGCCTTTGAGGAGGACGCATGGCACATCATGAGCGCGACCGTCGAGGGTTCTGGCTGGTGCTGCTCGCCATGCTTACGCTGGTAGCAGCCGCGCTGGCCTGCAACCTGTCTGGCGGTGACGACGAAGAGGACGGAGAAGGGACACCCATCGCCGGCAGCGGATTGCCGTCGGTTGAGGTGCAGGCGCCCGATGACGGCGCGCAGGTTCTGCGCGACAGCGACGTGCTGATCTACGCCATCGCGCGGGACAGCGAGGGGGTAACACGCGTCGAGCTCATGGTGAACGGCTTTGTCGTCGCCTCGCAAGCGTCCCCCGAAGTCGAACAGGGCGAGCGGGAGTTCGAAGTCCTGCTGCGCTGGCGGCCAACCACCGTTGGAGCGCAACAGGTTGAGATCATCCCCTGGCGCGGAAGCGTTCGCGGCGAGAGCGTGACGCTCACGCTCAACGTGCGCGCGCGCGCCTCGGAGATCACGCAGACAGCCGCGCCGACGCTTGATTTCATCACGCCGACACAGCCCAGCCCCGCGCAGAACCAGGTCTGCCGCGTGCAGATCGCAGTCGGCGCGTTGAACGTCCGCTCCGGCCCCGGCCTGGTCTACGACGCGATCGATCGCGTCACCATCGGGCAGGAGCTCGGCGTAGTCGGGCGGCAGATTTACCCTGAAGCATGGTGGCAGGTCTTCCACAACGGCCGGATCGGCTGGGTGAGCGGCTACTACGTCAACCAGTTGGGCGACTGCTCGCGCATCGGGATCGCCCTACCCCCGCCGACGCCGACGCTGCAGGCCAACGTGACTCCGCCGACGATCGCGCCGACGAACACGCCGCTTCCGCCGACGCCCACGCCCATCCCGCCGACGCCGATCCCTGGCACGCCGACGCCCACCGCGACGCCGGAGCCTTGCCGCGTGCGGATCACGACAAACGGGCTGCCGGTCTATAGCGGACCCGGCACAAACTACACGCGGATGACCATCCTTTCCGCCGGGCAGGAGTTCTTCGTGGTCGGGCGCGACCCGGGCCTGCGCTGGTGGCAGATCGCGATCGCGGGCACCTATGGCTGGGTAGATGCGCAGTTCACGACGCTGGCGGGCGTTTGCCAGTTCGTGCCGATCGTGCCAATTCCGCCGACGCCCACTCACACGCCGACCAGCACGTGGACGCCTCTGCCGAGCGCCACGCCGCTGCCGACGCTAACGGCGACGGCGACCGCCACGGCCGTCCCGCCGACCGCAACTTTCACGGCGACGCCAACGGCCACGCCGACCAACACGCCGGAGCCGACCCTGACGGGCACGCAGACTCCGACTGACACGCCAACCGCGACCGACACACCGACCGAGACGCCGGTTCCAACAGATACACCGGAACCGACCGAGACGAATACGCCGGAGCCGACCCTGACGGGTACGCAGACTCCGACTGACACGCCGACCGCGACCGAGACGCCCACTGAGACGCCGGTCCCGACGGACACGCCGGAGCTTACCGCCACCGAGACTGAGGTTCCGAACACCCTGCCGGTCATCCAGCCGATCCCCGATCAGCAAATGACCGCGGGCGAGACGCGCGAAATCGCGCTGAACGCATCCGACCCGGATGGCGACGCGCTGACGATCGTGGCGCAGTCGAGCGATGAAGATGACGTGGTGATCGCCGCCGTGCGCGACGGCTCGACGCTGGTGCTGCGTGCGGATGATCCCGGCCAAGCGACCGTGACGGTCACCGTGGACGACGGGCGCGGCGGCATCGCGCGGACGCAGTTCACTGTGACGGTCGTCGCGCCGAACCGCGACCCGAACATCGAGCCGATCCAGGATCGCGAGCTAACCGCTGGCGACACCGCCGAGATCCAGGTCAACGCGACCGATCCGGATGGCGACACGGTCATGCTGCAAGCGTCGTCTGCCGAGCCGAGCATCGTGGCGGTGTCGGTTGGCCCGTCGAACGTGCTCCTGCTGAGTGCGATGGCGCCGGGCAGCACGACCATCACGGTGGATGCGCTCGACGGGCGCGGCGGCATGGCGCGGACGCAGTTCACTGTGACAGTTGCCGCCCCGAACCAGAACCCGACCATCGCGCCGATCGAGGAGCGCCGCCTGACTGCCGGTGAAACGGCCGAGTTCCAGGTCAACGCGACCGATCCGGACGACGACGCCCTGACGATCGTGGCCCGGTCGAGCGATGAAAATGTGGTGATCGCCGCCGTGCGCGACGGCTCGACGCTCGTCCTGCGCGCGGTCAACCCCGGTCAAGCAACGGTCAGCGTGACGGCGAATGACGGTCGCGGCGGCACTGCGCAAACGCAGTTCAATGTGACGGTCGTCGCCCCGAACCAGAACCCGACAATCGCGCCAATCGAGGACCGCCGCCTGACCACAGGCGAGACAGCCGAGATCGGCGTAAGCGCGTCCGATCCGGATGGCGACCAACTCACCATCGTCGCGCGCTCAAGCGATGAAAACGTGGTCGTCGCCGGGATCAATGAGGCCGGGACGCTCGTCCTACGTGCGGTCAATCCGGGGCAAGCGACCGTCAGCGTCACAGCGGACGATGGTCGTGGCGGCACTGCGCAGACGCAGTTCGCCGTGACAGTCGTCGCCCCGAACCAGAATCCGACGATTGCCTCGATGGAGGACCGCCGCCTAACCGCAGGTGAGACAGCCGAGATCGGCGTAAGCGCGTCCGATCCGGATGGCGACCGACTGACGGTTGTGGCCCGGTCCAGCGATGAAAACGTGGTCGTCGCCGGGATCAACGAGGCCGGGACGCTCATCCTGCGCGCGGTGAATCCTGGTCAGGCGACCGTGAGCGTCACAGCAGACGACGGGCGCGGCGGCACTGCGCAAACGCAGTTCGCCGTAACAGTCGTCGCCCCGAACCAGAACCCGACGATCGCCCCGATCGAAGATCGCCGCCTGACTGCCGGTGAAACCGTCGAGATCGGCGTGAGCGCGTCCGATCCGGATGGCGACCGACTGACGGTTGTGGCCCGGTCCAGCGATGAAAACGTGGTCGTCGCCGGGATCAACGAGGCCGGGACGCTCATCCTGCGCGCGGTGAACCCCGGCCAGGCGACCGTGAGCGTCACAGCAGACGATGGGCGCGGTGGAACCGCACAGATGCAGTTCGCCGTGACGGTTGTCGCCCCGAACCAGAACCCGACGATCGCCCCGATCGAGGATCGCCGCCTAACCGCAGGTGAGACAGCCGAGATCGGCGTGAGCGCGTCCGATCCGGATGGCGACCGACTGACGGTTGTGGCCCGGTCCAGCGATGAAAACGTGGTCGTTGCCGGGATCAACGAGGCGGGCACGCTCGTCCTGCGCGCGGTCAACCCCGGCCAGGCAACGGTCAGCGTCACAGCGGAGGATGGGCGCGGTGGCACTGCGCAGACGCAGTTCGCCGTAACAGTCGTCGCCCCGAATCAGAATCCGACGATCGCGCCAATCGAGGACCGCCGCCTGACCGCCGGTGAAACGGTCGAGGTCGGCGTGAGCGCGTCCGATCCAGACGGCGACCAGCTTTCCATCGTTGCACGTTCGAGCGATGAGAATATCGTCGTCGCCGGGATCAATGAGGCCGGGACGCTCGTGCTACGTGCGGTCAACCCCGGCCAGGCGACCGTGACAGTCACAGCAGACGATGGGCGCGGCGGGACCGCGCAAACGCAGTTCGCCGTGACAGTCGTCGCGCCAAATCAAAACCCGACGATCGCCCCGATCGAAGATCGCCGCCTGACTGTCGGTGAAACGGCCGAGATCGGCGTGAGTGCGTCGGATCCGGATGGCGATCCGCTCAACATCGTCGCGGCATCCGCCGATCCGAACATCGTCGCCGTGAACGTCGCGCCGCCCAATGTGCTCCAGCTAACGGCGCAGGCGCCCGGCAACACCAGCATCACAGTCGACGTGGTGGATGGGCGCGGCGGCATGGCGCGCATGACCTTCGGCGTAACAGTCATCGCGCCGAACCAGAACCCAACCATCGCCCCGATCGAAAATCGGCAGATGACCGCAGGCGAAACGGCCGAGATCGGCGTAAGCACGTCCGATCCGGATGGCGATGCGTTGAGCATCGTCGCACGGTCAAGTGATGAGAATGTGGTCGTCGCCGGGATCAACGAGGCCGGGACGCTCGTCCTGCGTGCGGTGAACCCCGGCCAGGCGACGGTGACCGTCACCGCGGACGATGGGCGCGGTGGAACCGCGCAGATGCAGTTCGCCGTGACGGTTGTCGCAGCGAACCAGAATCCGACCATCGCGCCGATCGAAGGTCGGCAGATGACCGCAGGCGAGACAGCCGAGATCGGCGTGAGTGCGTCCGATCCGGACGGCGATCCGCTTAGCATCGTCGCACGGTCGAGCGATGAGAACGTGGTCGTCGCGGGCATCAACGAGGCGGGCGTGCTCGTCCTGCGCGCGGTTAACCCCGGCCAGGCGACCGTGACCGTGGCCGCCGACGACGGGCGCGGTGGCGCGGCGCAAACCCAGTTCGCCGTGACCGTGGCCGCGGCTAACCAGAACCCCACCGTCGAGCAGATCGGCGATCAGACGCTCGAAGTCGGCCAGACGCTTGAGCTCGGCGTCAATGCATCCGACCCGGACGGCGATCCGCTCAACATGGTCGCATCGTCCGCCGACTCGAACATCGTCGCCGTGAACGTTGCGCCGCCCAACGTGCTCCAGCTAACGGCGCAGGCGCCCGGCAGCACCAGCGTGACGGTCGATGTGATGGACGGGCGTGGCGGCATGGCGCGGATAACCTTCGCCGTGTCGGTCGCCCAACCCGCGCCCCCGCCGACCGAGCCGCCTACGGAGCCGCCAGCCGGGCCACCGGCTGAAGGCGTGAACCTGCGTGAGCTTCCGGTCCTTGCGCGGATCGCTGACGACCTGCGCGACAACATGCGTGCGATCCTGCGCGCCGGACTGGAGATGTCTCCGCCGGTGAATCCACAGGTGTTCAGCATCGTCGGCTCGACGCCGCCCGCCGCCTTCCTGGGCGACTTCGCGGACGGCGAGGCCACGATCGAGGGCGTGGACGATCCGGGCGATCTGCGTGACGTGATCGAGTTCTACGCGGCGGGCACGGTGCCGGTCGGCGGAAATGCCTTCCAGTCCGGCGGCGCGCTGGCGACCGGCGCGGACTGGCGCGCGGCGCACCTGCTCGACCCGGCGCAGCGCAACCCGAACGCCTGCCAGGAGAACGAAACTCCGCTGGCGTGCGAGCTGCGCGTCAACCGTCCGGCGGTCGTGATCGTGGATATCGGGCGGACGGACCTGCTGGCGGGCACGCCGATCGACCAGTTCACGACGCAGCTTACTCAGATCGTGGACACAATCATCCGGTCCGGCGCGATGCCGGTGCTGATGACCATCCCCGGCAACCCGGACGCGGTGCCGAATCTGAACGCTTACAACACCGTGATCGCAGAACTGGCAGCCGATGAAGATCTGCCGCTGCTGAACCTGTGGCGCGCCATCATCGAGGATGTGCCGAACGCGATCAATCCGGACCTGACGCTTACGACGTCGGGCCGGGGCGACCAGCTTACCCCGGCCGAACTGAGCACGTACGGCGTGCCGGTGCGGAACGAAGCGGTCCTGCGGCAGCTTTACCGCCTGCTGGACCAAACGCAGATCCTCGACGACTGACGCGGCGAGCGGAGCCATCCGGCTCTGCCCGCAGAGGGAAATGCACCAGGGCGCGGCTTCCTGTGTGGGAAACCGCGCCCTGCTTCGTTGTGCGTAGCGATCTGCTGGCGGCTAGCCGAGGCCGAGCATGGTTTGCAGCTTGAGCGCGAGCGCCATCTCGCCCTTGACCTTGACCTTGCCCTGCATGAACGCCATCATCGGGTTGAGGTCGCCGTTGAACAGCGCCAGAAAATCTTCGTCCGACGCGGTCATGATCATGTCCGGGCTGGGATGCTCGCCGCGGGCGACTTCGATCTGCTTGTTCTCGATCCGCGCCCAGTATTGGCCGCCGCGCTCGCCCGTGACGTTGAACTGGTAGACCGCGTTGACCCCTTCCGCCTTCTCCGGGTTAAAACCCGTTTGGACATTCTCGAAAATCTCTTCGAGTGAGCTGGCTCGTGGCATTCAGGCTCCTCCTGCCTATGATGTCCGTGACCGCTGATTACTATAGCAGCACATCGCGGCAAATCCCACCCTGCGATCGCTTCTCGTCGCGCGGCCAACGCTCGCCCTACCCCCGGCTGCGCAGTATTGCTCGTGCTGCGGCCGTCCGCTACAATGGGTCCGAGAGGAGAGCCGCTCGTGTACCAATCGCCCAGTCGAATCGAAACCCTGACGCTAACCAGCGACGCCCTGTCCGATAATCCGCTCGGCGACCCGCACGTGCGGACCATTGCGGTCTACCTGCCGCCCGGTCACGACGACCTGCCGCCGCGCGCCTATCCCTCGATCTACCTGCTGAGCAGCCACGGCAGCACCGGCCCCAGCCTGCTGAACTGGCGCCCGTGGGAGATGACGATCCACGAGCAGATCGACGCGCTGATCGAGTCGGGCGCGATGCCGCCTGCGATCGTCGTGCTGCCGGATATGTGGACGCGCTTCGGCAGCTCGCAATATGTCAACTCGGACGGCATGGGGCGCTACGAGGATTTCCTGATCAACGAGGTGGTCCCGCTGGTGGATCGCAGCTTCCGCACACTGGCGGATCGCGATCATCGCGGCGTGATGGGGCGCAGCAGCGGCGGATTCGGCGCGATTACGCAGGCGATGAACCACCCGGAGACGTTCGGCGCGTTCGCCTGCCACAGCGGCGACCTCTACTGGGAATACACCTGCCTGCCGGGAATCAGCCGGATGCACCAGCATCTCGCGCGGTTCGGCGGGCTGGATGCGTTCATCCGCGACATCCCGACCCTTCGCCCCAAGAACAGCGCGTTCTGGGACCTGATTATGACGGTCTGCTGGTCGGCGGCGTTCGGCGGCAACCCCGAGGCGCCACACGGCTTCGACCTGCCGATTGACCCGGAAACCGGCGCGCTGAACGAAGCCGTCTGGGCGCGCTGGCTGGCGCATGACCCGATCCGCCGCCTGGACGATCCGGCCGTGGTCGAGGCGATGCGGTCGATGCGGCTGGCGTTCGTAGACGTCGGGCAATATGACGAGTACCAGCTTCAGGTCGGCGCGCGCGTGCTGCACCGCCGCCTCGAGGCGCTCGGCATCCCGCACGTCTACGAAGAATACCCCGACGGACATCGCGGCACGCACTACCGCTACGATGTGTCGCTGCCGCGACTGGCTGAGGCGCTGCAATGAACGAGGGACCGTCGCGGCGCATGCGCTGGGCGGCTCCGCTGCTGGTCGTCGTGCTGCTGGCAATTGCCGCGCTGGCCTGCACGCGCGAGAGTGGCGAGGTCATCACCATCACCGCGACCCCGCTGATCGACGAGATGACCGGGCAGGTTATCATCCCGCCATCCATAACGCCCACCGGCCCGACGAAAACGCCGATCCAACCGACGCCCAACCCCGCGCGCACCGATACGCTCGGCAGCGCGCTCTACACCGTCCAGGCGGGCGACACGCTCGGCACGATCGCGCTGCGCTACGGCGTGACGGTCGAGGAGTTGCTCGCGCTCAACCCGCAACTGGCGAACCCCGATGCGCTCGAAGTCGGCCAGACGATCAACACGCCGGGGGGCGGCCTGCCAGTCGGACCGGACATGAAGCTCATTCCGGATAGCGAGCTGGTCTATGGCCCGACGGCGGCTGATTTCAGCATTACCAGCGTCGTGAAGTATTCTCCCGGCTTCCTGCGCGCATATTCCGAGGAAGTCGACGGTGAGGTGATGACCGGTGTGGAGATCATCCACTTCGTCGCGAAAAGCTACAGCGTTAACCCGCGCCTGCTGCTGGCGCTGCTCGAATATCGCGGCGAGTGGCTGACCAACCCCTTCCCGCCGCAGGCCAAGATCGATTACCCGATGGGCATCCAGCGCCCGAACCGCGAAGGGCTGATGCGCCAGATGCTCGACGCGGCCGATGCACTCAACGCGGGCTATTATGGCTGGAAATATCGCGGCGACACAGTGCTGAGCTTCGACGACGGCGTGCGGATTCTGTTCGCCCCCACGCTCAACCCCGGAACAGTGGCCGTGCAAAAGATGCTCAGCGTGGCGACGTCCTCGACCCAATGGCAGCGCGACGTCGCGCCGACCGGCTTCTTCGACACATATCTGTCGATGTTCGGGGATCCGTTCGTCAACGCCTACGAGCCGATCACCCCGCCCAACCTCACGCAGCCGGAGCTAACGCTCCCGTTCGCGCGTGGCGAGGAATGGGTATACACCGGTGGGCCGCACGGCGCGTACAATAGCGGTTCCGCCTGGGGCGCGGTGGACTTTGCGCCGCCCCGGCCATCCGACGAGTTGATCGCGCTGCAAGGGGCGTGCTACGTCTCGCCCTACTGGGTGACGGCCGTCGCGCCGGGGGTGATCGCGCGCAGCGGGGACGGTTATGTGATCCTTGACCTGGACGGCGACGGCGACGAGACGACCGGCTGGACGATCGTCTACCTGCACATCGACAACCATGAGGTCATCGCGCCCGGCACGCGAGTCAAGACGGGCGACCGGCTGGGGCATCCCTCGTGCGAGGGCGGGTTCAGCAACGGCACGCACCTGCACATCTCGCGGCGTTACAACGGCGAGTGGATCCCGGTCGAGTGCGAGGATTGCATGCCCGGCGCGGTCGTACCGCCCTTCACGCTCGGTGAGTGGACGTTGCACGGCTATCCGCGCCAGGAATATCAGGGCTACATGACGCACGCCGGCGGCGAGGGCACGCGCCAGGCCGACCAGATGCGTGAATTTCAAGACAACAAGGTGATGTGGTGAAAAGAGTTCGACCGTTCTTCCGGCATGTGACCGGCCTCGACCGTCGCGCGACGGCGCTGGCGCTCAGCGGGGCGCTGCTGATCGGGGCGACTGCACTCGCGCTGCGGGGCGCAGCGCATCCCACTGACCACGTGCAAGCGGCGCAGGTGGAGACGCCCACGCCGGTCCAGCTTCAGTTTCCCGAAGCGACGCCGACCGAGATGGAACAGCTTTCGCCGACGCCGACCCGCACGGCGACGGTCGTCGCGAATAACTTTGTCGAGGCGCTCAGCGACGAAACGAACGTGCGCGCCGGGCCGGATATCGAAGCGGAGCGTGTCGGTCTGATCTACCCCGGCACGCAGTATCGCGTGATCGCGCGGCGCTTCGACTGGTTCCAGATCGAGTTTCCACAGTCGCCGACCGGCAGCGCGTGGGTGTTCAGCGGCGTGGTTAATCTGACCGGCAACGCGGCGGACATCCCGGAAATTGAGCTGGACCAGATCCCGACGATCGACCCGGGCTTCCTCGCCGCGCAGGCGACCGCCGAGTTCGTCCGCGAGACGCCGGGCGGGCTGGCGACGCTCACCGCCGCGGTCGAGATCACGCCGACCGGGGTTTTCACGACCTCGCCGGAAGAAGGCGCGACGCTCGACCCCAGCGCGATCCCGCCGACCTTCACCGAGCCGCCGTACACCAACACGCCGATCGTGATCCCGCGCGGCGCCCCCACCAACGTCGGGACGCCGGGTGGCCTGCCGCCAATCGTGCCGATCCTGGCGCTGGCCGCGCTCGGGCTGATGGGGCTGCTGGTGTCGCTGCTGCGAAGGTTGTAAGCGAAAAACAGCAAAAAGCAGCACAGGCAATCGCTGCCCGATTGCCTTTATTGTAGGGGCGGAGCTAGCTCCGCCCGTTTCTTTCTGACGCACTTCTGCCAACGGGCGCAGCAAACTGCGCCCCTATTCCCAATTCCCTATTCCCCACTCCCCACTATTACCCCCGCCGCGCGAGGTCGATCGCGGCCAGCGCAAGCACGGACACTGCGACGAGCACCATCGCCACCCACGCGATCCCTGAGCCACGTGCGCCCGGCTGGCCCTCGGATGGCGGCGCGTCCGTCTCGGCGCGGAAGCGGATCACCTGCAACACCACCGCCGCGCCAAACCCGCCGAGCAGGAGCGCCGTCAGCCACGCCGTATCGAGATAGCCCCGCCCAACCATCACCCGCAGCAGATCGTCGCGCAGCGCCAGCGAGGCATAGGCGAACGTTCCCTGCGCAGCAAACCCGGCCCAATACGACCGGCTCAGCGCAGCGGCCCATGCCGCGACTACGCTCACCAGCAGATACCCCGGCAAAGACGCCAGCCCAGACGGTAGCGACGGCTCGACCTGCTGCGGCGCGCTGAGTGCCAGCACGCAGCCGCCAATCAGCGCAGTCAGCCATGCGCCGCGCGCCACGCCAAACCGCACCGCCATCGCCCGGCGGAGCGTTCCCCACAGCAGCCAGCTTTGCGCCCAGGGGATCAGCACCACGTTCGCCAGCACCGCGATCTCGTACGACGCCGCGCGCAAGTCCGCGCCAAGCAGCCGGTCCGCAGTCCGTGACAGCAGTTGGGGCAAAGGCAGCGCGCCACCAGCCTGCCGCAGCAGGTGATCGGCCAGGTCCATCCCCCACCACGCCGCCGCGAAGATCGCCAGTCCAGCCGCGCCCGCCAGCACCAGCGCGATTGGGTCCGGCGCCGGATCGCGCGCCGCTCGCCCGCCGCGCCACGCGACCCACCCCGCCGCGAGGGTCAGCACGACCGTCGCGGCGAAGCGCAGCGTCAGCATATCCGATCCAGCCAGCGCCGTCTGCACCGCAAGGAGCGCGGCTCCACACACCGCGACCGCGCCGATTACTGCCCCAAGCTGCCTGTTTATCCGTCGCTCCATCGCGCCCGTCCGTTGGCGTGTCACCTGCTCAGACGCCCGATTGTAGGCAGAACTCACAAATCGCTCAACTGGCGACAAAATTTACGCGGATCGCGCCTCTATCCATTGATTATTTGATGGTATAATCCGGGCAAGCCGCGAAAGGAGCGAAAACATGGTCATGGAAATCAACTCATCCGAGCTGAAGCGCGTGCAGTTGTTCGAGGTAGCAGGCCGCGTTGACAGCACCAACGCATCAGAACTGGGCGCTGCGATGGATCGGGCCGCCGACGAAGGGCGCAATTACATTGTGCTCGACCTGGGCGGTGTGGAGTATATGAGCAGCGCCGGGCTGCGCGAGATGGTGCGCGTGCTCAAGCGGGTCAAGCGGTCTGGCGGGGATCTGCGGATCGCGAACCCGTCCGAGCGCGTGCGCGAAGTGCTTGAACTGGCAGGGCTGGACACCATTTTCGAGATCTACTCCACGCAGGTTGAAGCGGTCGGCAGCTTCTAGCGTGGGCTGGCACGCAACGGTGAGGGTTAGCCCGGTCGAGGGTCAATCATGGCTGACGTGAAATGCCTTGACATCGAGGCACGTCTGGAACGGGTGCGCGATGCGTGCGATTTCGTGGTGGCCTGCGCAGAAACCACCGAGATGGATGAGCGCGCCGTGTATCACTGCCAGATGGCGGTGGACGAGGCTCTGACAAACATCATCGAGCACGGCTTTGGCTTTGAAGGCGACGATAGCACGATTGAAGTGTGTTGCGAGCGTGACGGCAATCGCTTCATCATCACGCTGATCGACGAATCGCCCGCCTTCAACCCACTTGAGCACGAAGCGCCCGATCCGGACGAACCGCTGGACAGCCGCGAACCGGGCGGATGGGGCATCTACTTTATTCGCCGCCTGATGAACGAGGTGACGTACCAGCGGCAAGACGGCAAGAATCAACTCACGCTGGTCAAGGAGATCCCGGCCGGGGTCGAGAGTGTGCCAAGTGGTGCCAGTGAGGCCGATCCGGTATTCCCGGTGCGGCGGCTCGGCGATGGGGCAGCGGTCGTTTCGCCGACCGGGCGGCTGGATAGCAATTCCAGCCCCGATCTTGAGCGGTTGCTCAATATGCTGCTGGAAGAGGGGCAGCACTGGCTATTTATTGACATGAGCGACGTGACGTACATCGCCAGCAGCGGCCTCAAAATCCTGGTCTCCGCATGGCGGCGCGCGCAAGACCAGAACGGGGATGTTCTGCTCAGCGGGCTGCAGCCCCGGATCACTGAGATTTTCGAGATGGTGGGCTTCGACATGCTGTTCCGGATCTTCCCCACCCTCGAAGCGGCACTCGCGGCGCATTCCAAATCCCCCTAAGCGTCACTACCGCTTCTGGCTCGACGAGGAATCGCGGTTTTGGATACCACCGTAATTCTGGTGATGGTGGTCGGTGCCACACTGGCCGTATGCGGGCTGGCGTTGGGACTGGTCACCGGCTATTGGCGTGGACGACGGCGCGGGCTTAGCCTGGCGGCGCACGAGCGCCTCAGCCCCGAGCTGGACATCCTGGCCGGGGTTGGCAATGCGATCCTCAGCGTGCAACTGAAGGTGGATGCACTGTGCGAGGTCGTCTACCAGCAGGCGACGCGCATTGTGGACACCCACAACTTCCAGATCGGCCTGTTTGAAGGCAACGACTACGCGATCAAAGTCTGGCTGAAGGACGCGGAACGCCTGCCGCCGCAAACCTTCGCGGGAAAGGCTGACGAAGGCGTGATCGGCTGGGTGCGCCGCACGGGGAACGGCCTGCTCGTCCGCGACTTCGAGCAAGAGTGGGATACGCTCCCCGCGCGTCCCAGCTATCACACCGGCAACCCGTCGCGCTCGGCGGTGTTCGTCCCGCTGATCGCCGGGGGGACCGCGCTCGGCGTGATCGCCGTGCAGAGCGACCAGCCCGGTCGCTTCACAGAAGAAGATCGCCGCCTGCTGACGCTGCTCGCCAACCAGGCGTCGGGCGCGATCCGCAACGCGCAGACTTTCGAGGCGACGCAGGAACGCGCGCGCCAGCTTCGCCTGATCAACGACGTGACGCGCCAGATCGTCGCGATCCAGCCCTTGCCAGATCTCTTCCGCCAGATCGTGACGCTGATCCACGACGCGTTCGGCTACTACTCGGTCAGCATCTTCATCGTGGACGAGAAATCGGGCCGGGTCGAGTTACGCGCCAGCAGCCACGAAGGTTTTGCCCGCGCCGAGCTTAAGCTCGACATGGGGTCCGGGATGGTCGGCTGGGCGGCGGAGCAGGCGCAGACCGCGCTGGCGCCGAACGTCGCGGAAGACCCGCGCTTCCTACCACACGCCGTCCTCGACGCGACCCGCTCTGAGATCAGCGTGCCGCTGGCCGTGCAGCAACGCGTCCTCGGCGTGCTGGACGTGCAGAGCAACCGGCTCGACGCCTTCGGACCGGATGACATCTTCCTGCTCGAAACGCTAGCCGGTCAGCTTGCGATCGCGATCCAAGAAGCCCAGACCTACGATGCGGAGCGACGCCAGACCGAGCGCGTCAACGCCATGACGGACGTCGCCCGCGCGCTCGTTTCGATCCTGAACATCGACGACCTGCTCGACGAAGTGGTCGATTTGGTGACCGATCATCTCGGCTACAACCGCGTGCACCTGTTCCTGCGCGTCGGCGACCGGCTGGTGTTCCGCAGCGGGAGCGGCGTTCACAGCGGGCGATGGGCGCTGGAGCGGCTGTCGTTTGGGATAAACGACGACGGCGTGATCCCCTGGGTGGCGCGCGAGGGCAAGCCGAAGGTCAGCGGGGATGTCAACGGCAACGACTGGTATCTCGTCGGGCCGGAGCTTGCCGACACGTGCAGCGAGATGACCGTCCCGATCCGCATCGGCGCGCACGTGCTCGGCGTGTTCGACATCCAGAGCACCGAGCCGGACGCCTTCACCGACGACGACGTCGCGCTGATCCAGGCGCTGGCCGATACCGTCGCGATCGCGCTGCGTAACGCCAGCCTGTTCGCCAACGAGCAGCGCCGCCGCATGCTCTCCGAAACGCTGCGCGAGCTGAGCACGGTGCTCGGCTCGTCGCTTGACCTGAATAGCGTGCTCGACGGAATCCTCGTCGGGTTGGAGCGTGTGGTCGACTACACCGCCGGGATGATCCTGCTCTACGACCCCAGCACGGCGACCTATCAGGTCAGCGCGGCGCGCGGCGACCTGGTCGAGACAGACGTCGGCTCGTGGGACGAGCTGATCCCCGCTGCCGAACTGGACGACACCCGACTGATCAACCTGCTGCACCAGATCACGCAGGCGGACGAGCGCGAGCACGCCGATCACCACGACGAGATTCTCGTTCCGCTGACTGTCGCGGGCGAGCCGACCGGCTATCTGGCGCTGGAACGCATCGGGCCAGACCGCTTCTCGCCCGAAGACAACGAGATTATCAACACATTCGCCATCCAGGCGGCGGTCGCCATCACCAACGCACAGCTTTACATGGCGCAGCGTGAGGAAGCGTGGGTTTCGACCGCGCTGCTGCAGGTGGCCGAGGCGACCGCCCGCGCGACGTCGCTGGACGAGGTTCTGAGCACAGTGGCGCGGATCACCCCGCTGCTGGTCGGCGTGGACTGGAGCGCCGTGCTGCTGGCAGAGTCGAACAACTTCCGCGTGATCGAGGTCGCCGGGCTCTCGCCGGAAGCTGCCGCCGCCATCACGGGCTACGTGGTCACGCCGCTCAACTGGCCGCTGCTGCCGCAGATCAAGCAGGACGGGCAGCCGATTCTGCTCGACGCGAACACGCCCAAGCCCACCGATCTGCCGGTCGACTTCACGATCAGCCAGGGGGTCGCGCTGCCGCTGATGGCGAAGGGCGAGGTGATGGGCCTGCTGCTGATCGGGCAGCGGGAGGGCACCGAGCCGATGACGCGCCGCAAGATCGAGCTGGTCAGCGGCATCGCCAATCAAGCCGCGCTCGCCATCGAGAGCGCGCAGCTTCTGGCCGCCCAGCAGGAAGAAGCGTGGGTGTCAACCGCCCTGCTCCAGGTGGCGGAAGCGGTCAACACGCAGATCGACCCGGAGCAAAGCCTTGAGACGATCGTCCGCCTGACGCCGCTGCTCGTCGGCATCGAGCGGTGCGCCGTGCTGAAGTGGGATCCGGCGCAACACTGCTTCTACGGCGGGCCGTCGTGGGGCCTCTCGCCGGAGAGTCGCGACGCGTTCAGCGAATTGGAGCTTTTCGCCGAAAACTCGCTGTTCCTAACGCAGCTTGTCGAAAGCACGGAGCCGGTGTCCGCCGGGACGGGCACGGACCTGCCCATCCCCGGCGCGATCCAGCGGTTGTTTGAAACCCCGACGCTACTCGGCCTGCCGCTGATAGCGCGCGGGCATCAGGTCGGCGCGATGCTGGTCGATCACCCCGCGCTGGGCGGCCCGATCGACCGCCGCCGGCTGAACATCCTCAGCGGCATCGCCCACCAGACCGCGCTGACGCTGGAGAACGCGCGGCTCCAGTTGGAAGCGACCACCGCCGAGCGCATCGAAAGGGAGCTGGAAGTCGCGCGGGATATTCAACGCAGCTTCTTGCCAGACACCTTCCCCTCGATCCCCGGCTGGGACGTGTCGGCGTTCTACCGGGCAGCACGGCAGGTCGGCGGTGACTTTTACGATTTCTTCGAGCTGGGCGAGAACCTGTGGGCGATCGTGGTGGCGGATGTGGCGGACAAGGGAGTTGGCGCGTCGCTGTTCATGGCCCTGAGCCGTACCCTGCTGCGCGCGGTCGGCTCGAACCGCCGCACCCCGGCCGAAACGCTCGCCCGCGTGAACGAGGTCTTGCTGCGCGACACCCGCTCGGACCTGTTCGTGACGGTCTGGTATGGCATGTGGGACACGGCCGCAGGGACGGTGCGCTTCGCCAGCGCCGGGCACAACCCGCCCCTGCTGATCCACGCCGACGGGACCGCCGAGCAGCTCCACGCGCGTGGCATTGCGCTGGGCGTGGTGCCGAACGTGCGCCTGGAAGAGACGCAGGTCACGCTCCATCCGGGCGATCTGTTGGTGGCGTACACCGATGGCGTGACCGAAGCGCTCCGCTCCGACCAGACGGAGTTCGGCGTGGTGGGGCTGCAATCGACGCTCTCGAACCTGCGCCACCTGCCTGCGGAAGACATCACGCGCGGTGTGCTGACCGCCATCGACAATTTTGTGGTCGGCGAGCCGCAGTTTGACGACATCACAATGGTGGTGCTGAAGCACCTCGAAGATGGCGCGGTGCCGCAACCCCGCCCCGAGCCGCCGGATGAGTTTACGATTTAGCGGTTAGCAGTTGGCGATGAGCGGTTAGCCGAAAAACAGAACGGCCAGTTTGCGCCTGACCGTTCTCCAGATGTACAGCAGCGCCCGAAGGCGCTGCTTTGATTTTGCGGCGTGCGGACCGTTCTTACGGCCCGGCGCCCCATCCATTGAACGGGGCGCACTGCCCGGTTGCAGGGTTGAACTCCGACGGGCCGCCATAGCAAGCGGTTGGCAGCGGATCGCCGTTCTCGTCCAGGCGATTGGCGTTAATGTTGTTGAGATCCACGTCCGCCGGGTTCATCACCGTGACGCAATGAATCGCGCCGAATGGGTTGATCGGATCGCGGCGTTCGGTCATCGGCGCGTCGGGGTTGAAGAAGTTGTACGTCAGGCGGCTGACCTCTTCGATCAGCTCCCACGTCTGGATCGTCATCACGTTGTTCTGGTCGAGGTCTTCCTCGAAGACGTACATCACGAAGATGTAGTCGCCGCCCGGCGAGAACACGATCCCCGCGTCGCCGGTCGTCTCAGGACCCCAGCCGTTCTTATGCGCGACGACCGTCCCTTCCGGCACGCCGAGCTCGATCAGCCGGTCGATGCGGTTGCCGCTGAGCAGGTTCAGCATCTGCTGGCATTCCGTCTGCGTGATGTCGCCAGGATACATCGCGCGCAGGCCACTGTTGTGATAGGCGCAGTCGTAAATCTCCATCAACAGCATGCCCATATCTTCGGCGGTCGTCTGGGCGTAGGGGTCTGGCTGGGCGTTGTACTGGGAATTAGGCGGCACCTGCGGGCGGCAGACCGGCGCCTCGAACAGCAGACCAGGATCGCCCACACGCAGCGGCGCGCTGATGTACGTCCGCTCTGCGCCAAGCTCCTGCGCGGTGCACGATACCTGGCGCAATCCGTCGCTAAGCTGCGCGTTGACCGTTTGCCCGGCGCCGGGGATCTGCATCAGGAAGTTCGACGCGGAGTTTTCGCTGCACAGGATCGACGCCGTCAGCAAGAAAGCAGTGTCCTGATCGACCAGAAGCTGCTGGCGGAACAGGTTGATCATGATCGGGATCTTGATGGTGCTGACCGCGCTGTGCGCCACGTCGCCCAGGATCGACAGTTCCTCGCCGCTTTCGAGATCCATCACAAAGACCGACGCCAGCGTCTGCGTGCCGTTCCACGCAAAGCCTCGCTGCTCCATAAGCTGGATGATCGCCTCGCGCAGCACGGTCATATCGGCGGCGGGCGCTTCTCGCTCGACCACCGGCAACTGCACGATCCGCTGCTCCGGTTCCATCTGGAACAGCGCATGTTCGACCATCCGCATCGCCTCGTCTACGTCGAGCGTCAGCCCTGGTCTTCCCGGCTCAAAGACGAGCGCGTCCGGATCGTCCCACTTGAAGCGCGGGCGCTGCGGCTGGGTGTTGTATCCGGCCAGATCGTGCGTCAGAAACTCGCGCAGTAACGCTTCGTTGTAGTCGGCGTCCAGCGGAACGCTCACCGCTGCGACCGGCCGCCGTCCCAGGTAGTTCCAGAAGCCGAGCCAGAAGTTCGTGGCGGCGGTGCTGCGGGAGCGCGCTTCGGCCAGCATGGCGTCGCTGTTGGTGCGAAAACCGACATCTGCCGGATTGAGCATGATCAGGTGATCGCCGAAATACAACTGCACCGGCTGCGTGATGTAAACCTCTTCCCAACGCTCGCGCGCCCGGTTAGGGTCCATCCCGCCGACCTGCAGCCCGGCGATGGTGAGATCGGTTTGCAGCGTGTCTTTGGTGGCGCTATAGCGTGCCAGCTCGATCATCGCCAGCACGATCGCGGCAAGCAACAGCACGCCGGAAAAAATCTCAAGCAGCGGCAGATGCATGCGCCGCCGGTCTTCGCGCAGATGTCCGTAGGCCATGCGTCCGGTCACCCTTCCTTACTTGCGGTCACACTCGCCCTTTCGGCGCGCACCATCGCCAGCGCGCGCTCGTGGAACGCCACCAGCGGCGGCAACGCGTCCAGGGGCGCCCATTGGTAACTGAGAAGCTCGTGACTGAGCTGGATCGCCTGCGCGCCCTCTTCCGGGCGGCAGAGATACACCAGGTCCATGTGCGTGCGCCATTTCGGCGAGCGCAGCGCCAGGATTAACCGCTCCGCCCGCACGCGCAGGCCCGTTTCCTCGAAGATCTCGCGCTCGGCGGTCTGCGCCGGTTCCTCGCCCCGTGCAATCCACCCGCCCGGCAAGCCCCATGGCCGCTGCGGGTGAAGCACATGCTCGACCAGCAACACACGCTCGCCCGTCGCGTCGAGCACGATCCCCACCACGCCGACCGTAAAACGCGGCTGCAGCAGGCGATACAGGCTCTGCACCACCCAGCCGGTCCACGGCATGCGTTGCAGCAGCCGCGCCGCGCGGCGATGCCACCGGCGGCCCGGCGCGGACACACTCGATTGAGGGAGAGGCTGCGACAAGCGACGATACACCCTAAGCTGTTAGCGGTTAGCAGTTAGCGATTAGCAAAAACCCAACATCAAGAGCTTTAGCGTCGCCGCCGATTCAGGGAAACGAAAGGCGCGGCTGTTAGCTCTCGGGTCTTGTTAAGAGTTTATCGAAACGCGCTTGCCTGCGCGTCGCTCGCCGGGGAAACCTCACCCCTTAACCCCCCAGCCCCTTTTCCCCTCTCCATGCATGGAGAGGGGCCAGGGGTGAGGTTCTGCGCGCTGGCGCATACGCTCAGTAGTTTCGATAACTCATTGAACTGCTAACCGCTACTCGCTAAATGCTACCAATAAACAACAAGAGGCCACTGCGCCGTGAAGTTCGCAGCGCCGGCCCCCCTGGCGAAAACCGGAGACGAGTGTAACGCGCAGCCGGTAAAATGCCAAAACGGACGCATAAAGA
>Ga0134103_1001486_pt1 | contig 21505 bp, 18 predicted proteins | sample 14_taG_2_FD_94445 | JGI IMG/M metagenome (GOLD analysis project Ga0134103, IMG submission 94445) | Switchgrass degrading microbial communities from high solid loading bioreactors in New Hampshire, USA - 14_58_20_212_A1 metaG | ecosystem: Engineered > Bioreactor > Semi-continuous > Anaerobic >...
CCACTCGTTCCATGACGTAGACTCTTCTCGCTTCCTTCGTAGACAAGAACACGTCTCCTCTCGCCATGGTGACATTCTCTCTGTCTCGTTATGGGGTGACAATATCACTGTCCCGTGACAGGTTAGAAAAAAACTGTTGACTGCTACCCGTCACTAATGATAACCTCCATAACAATTTAATACCGGACTGGACCTTATCCAGAGCAGGCGAGGGACTGGCCCAATGACCCTGCGGCAACCGGCAGCGATGCGCGGTGCCAATTCCAGCAGAGTCCGCCACAGGCGAGACCTGGCAGATAAGGAGTATGAGCGCCTCCCTAACTGTCAGGGAGGCGTTTTCGTACCTATGCGGGGTGAAGCAAGATGATAGAAGTGCAAGATCTCTCGGTGACCTACTACTCACCTTTGGGTCCGGTAGAGGCGCTGTCAAACGTTTCCCTTACTGTAGACGAGGGAGAAATAGTAGCCATATGCGGTCCCTCGGGAGCAGGAAAAACCACTCTCTTGCGGTGTCTTTCTATGCTCCAGCCGCCCAGTTCAGGGAGGATCCTGGTGGATGGGGAAGACGTGTCCTTGAGATCTTCTCAGGACGTTCGCACAGCCCGGCAGAAGATAGGCATGGTCTTTCAGGGGTTTAACCTCCTTCGGTCCAGGACGGCACTGGGAAATGTGATGCTCCCTCTTGAGATTAGGCGCATGTCGCGCAAGGAAGCCTCCGAAAAAGCGAGCAAGTTCCTAGACTTGGTCCATATGAGCCACAGAAAGGACTTCTACCCGCATGAGCTCTCCGGAGGGGAGAAGCAGAGGGTTGCCATCGCGAGGGCCCTTGTGACCGAGCCGCGCGTCCTTATCCTGGACGAGCCGACATCGGCCCTGGACCCGGAGACTGCCTGCTCAATTGTCCAATCACTTCGCGAGATCAACCGCTCCAAGGGCATTACGATGCTCATCGTCACCCATCAAATCGACCTCCTGGCCCCTATCTGTGACCGGGTGACCTACCTGAGAGAAGGCCGGATTTCTAAGGCGCCCGCCGGCCGGGTTGTAATGCCCGGAGAAGCCCAGGCAGCAGACGGAGGCATCCTCCAGTGACGGGGCACGGAAGACAGAAGAACACCTTGGCGCTAAGATACCTCAGCGTGGGCTGCGGGAGGTGCTTCCAATGACTTTGCTTGGTTCGGCCTGGCTTGGCCGGATAGGCGGCTTGCTCCTTCGTTCGACCCTCGAAACCATGGGTATGGTACTCATGTCTTTGCTCGGCGGAGAGATCTTGGGACTTGCCTTGGGCATAGCGCTTGTCCTGGTCCGTCCCGGCGGGCTCAAGGAGAACCGGGCTCTCCACTGGGTGCTGAGTTCGGCGGCGAATACCGGCCGCTCAATCCCGTTCGTCATATTGATGGTCGCGATAATCCCGCTCACGAGGCTGCTCACCGGTACATCCATTGGCCCCATCGCCGCCGTTGTGCCGCTTACCGTTGCTGCCATCCCCTTTGTGGCCCGGCTCACCGAGACGGCCATGCTGGAGGTGGAGGCTGGGGTTATCGAGGCCTGCCTATCAATGGGGGCTACCTGGCAGCAGATCGTCAGGTATGTCCTGGTACCCGAATCGCTTCCGACGCTCATAGCAGGTGCCGCCACGACGGCGGTCAACCTGGTGGGATATTCGACGATGGCCGGTGCCATAGGAGGGGGTGGTCTAGGGGATCTAGCCGTGAGGTATGGATATCAGCGATGGCAGACCGATGTGATGCTGGCTGCTTTGGTAATCCTTGTCGGCATGGTCCAGGGCATGCAATTCATAGGTGACCGTATGTCGTCAAAGTTCCGGCATCGCTAGCCAGCATTCATCTTCTTATAGAGGAGGAGACCATATTGAGGACATCGTTCAGAGGAGCTTATCGAACCTTCGTTGTGATCGGCCTTGTTGCCCTTGTCTTGATGACAGTCGCGCTCGGTGGTTGCGGGAAGAAAGCCGTGAAGATAGGGGCTACCTCGGTCCCGCATGCCGAAATCCTTGAGTTTGCAAAGCCGCTCCTGAAGAAGGAAGGCATCGAGATAGATATCGTGGAGTTCAACGACTATGTCCAGCCGAACATACAGCTGGCGGATAAACAGCTCGCGGCAAACTTCTTTCAGCATATCCCGTATCTTGAGGACTTCTCGGCCGAGAGAAACCTAGATCTCACTTGGATCGCGAAGATCCATATCGAGCCCATGGGCATCTATCCGGGCAAGGTGAAGAAACTTGATGACCTCAAGAACGGCGACCAAGTGGGCATCCCCAACGACGTCACCAACGCCGGCCGTGCCCTCGCTCTCCTGGAAAGGGCCGGGCTGATTAAGCTAAAGGACGGAATCGGAGTGAAGGCATCTGTCCTGGATGTGGAGGAGAACCCCAGGAACCTGAAACTGGTCGAGCTCAATGCGGAGATCCTTCCTCATTCCCTGGCAGACCTTGCTGTGGCGGTTATTAACGGCAACTTCGCCATCCAGGCCGGGTTGTCACCTCTGGAGGATGCTCTGTTCCTTGAGGACAGCGAGTCGCCTTTCGCCAACGTGTTGGCAGTGAGGGCCGCGGATAAGGACGACGAGGTCCTCAAGAAGATCGCGGAAATCCTTACGAGCGAAGAAGTAAGGGAATTCATCTTGGAGAAGTACAAGGGCGGAGTAGTGCCTGCATTCTAAACTTCGAACATAAGGGATGGCCGGTGTGTCCCGGCCATCCCCCCGTCACCCCATCTCCGTCTCACTTCGGCCTGACATCTTCGATCTCTCTGTCGACGAGCTCCAGTTCGTTCTTTTCGTTAACGCGGTAATAGTCGGTATGGTACAAGCCGTTCTCTACCTTGTACCACGCTATGAGCTGCTTGTTCTCTTCATCTATCTCCGATAGCTGCAACCAGAAGGCGTACTCAAACTGGCGTGCGTCGTTGTTCCAGCACCAGTAGTAATACGGGATGCTGTTGTTCGGAAACCACGCGAATACCTCCAGGTCCGGGTATCCGTCGAAGTTGACGTCCTTCAGGGCCGCCGATTCTTCCGGCGTTGGACAGGCCGAATAGCCTTCGTCGATTCCATCCACCCCGTCGTTTTCTATGGCTTCTCGCACGAGGACCGATTGAAGCAAGCGCTTTCCTTCATAGACTCGGACTTCTCGCACGCCGCATAACCCGACGTCCTCTCTCTTCTTCCCAATGACGTAGAGCGTTAGGGTCTTCTTGTTTCCAAGAGGCATTTCCATGCTCTTGAGCATTTCTTCTGAGTCGTCCAGGCCGAGATCCGGCTCTTTAGCGCACGCCGGCAGAAAAGCCATGCCTACTGTCAGGAGGATCACCAATGAGAGACGGATGACGCTTTTCATGAGTACCCCTTCACAGGTAGAATTATCTACTCCAGAGTCGCTCCAAATAGCCCGAAGAACTCGGCGTTGTCCTCGGAGCCGTATTCGAAGTACACCCCGTCAACCATATACACCCTGCAGCTGTCGGTCGCAACGGCGATTCTCAGCCGGTTTCCGCTCTCCAGTTCCAGAGTTAGGAGAGCTTCTGACGGGCATTTAGTGACCACTCTCAACCTCGTAGCGGACGTGAGCAGGTCTTCGAGTTCAGCAAGGACCTCCGGGTCGGTCACAGTGTGAGTTTCGCCCCTAAGAGACAGCGTCGCCGAGATGATGCTTTGGATCGCATCCGGTCGAAACACGCCCATGTTCACGCCGTACTTTTCTGCTACCGCACGCACCAGAGTGAGTAGTTCGGCCGCGTCCGGGGCCCCGATGCAGCGGGGGTTGGCGCCGGGCCTCACGAGGCAGCCGCCGTCGGTGAAACACCAGTAGTCCTCGTTGTGCTTTATCCAGACGCCGGTCGGTCCCTCGCGGTCAGGCCATCCCTGTTCGGTGGCGTTTGCCGCCGCGCGCTCAAACGCGGCCAGCCAAACGTCCTGGTCGGCAGGAACACAGTAGCCGGCCTCTCCGCGTGAATACCATGACCCGGTATGTTCCGTCGGCCTCAGCATTACGCTTATCCCTTCGCTTGCCGGACGGCTGCGGAGCAGTCTGTCGTATGAGCGTTCATCGACGACGAAGCGGAACACGTACTCGCTGCCGTACATCTCGTGCTTTTCCTCGGACTCGATGTAGTCGCCGGTCTTCCTGGCGCGGATAGCAACGTAGTATGTTCCCTCCGGTAACCCCGTGAGGAGCAGCCGGCCGGCGTCTTCGTGTATAATCTCGAGGTCGTCTGCCCTGCACACGTAGAGGCCTCCAAGGGAGACGTTGTCGGCATGGCTGAGGGTTATGTCCTCGCGTAGCGTCACGGTCGGCAGTTCATCCAGCGCCGCCTCGAGGTTGTAAAACACGGTTAGGGAATATCGCGCTACCCAACCCTGTTCCGTCCATAGCTCGGCCCATAAGGGGTTCTCGTAGGGTATGGTTGTCTCTCCGTTGGAGGTGATGGCGAAATCAGGCGGCGCGTCCGGAGAGGTGCCTGTCGCCCGAACCCCCGTACGGCCCGTGCTTGAGAACTCGGGCGGCAGCCGGTCCAACCCGTTGCCGACCGTGCACGAAGTGATCGCCCAGCCAAAGAGCAAGACGACCGCCGCAGACAGTACAATCACCGCCGCTTTCCGAGGCCACGTAAGAGCGGCGGTCACGATGCGAGACCGTGCAATGCGACTTACCACGGCCAACCCTCCGTCGGAAATCCCTAGATAGTCGTTATCGTAGTTGACTTATCGGACGTGCCGTTGGTTCCACCCCGGTCCAACCCCGGAAGGAAGCACATCGAGGAGAGAAGGATCCAAACCTCGTGGAGTTAAGGGACCACTACCAGACCGAAAACCTCTATGTTGCGGTCTTTGAGTGGGCAGAAGGTGAAAACCTTGGGAAGCACTTCCTCAAAGACCTCACTTGAGATTGCGACGAAAGCAACCGATATGGACAGGGCGAAGCGCTACCGGAGCATCGCCAAATTCGCAGAATGCTGGAGGAGAGCCACGTGAGCGGTCATCCGCAGACCCGGCGGAAAGGTAGGAATCCGCGTATGGCGAAGTTAGTGCCACGGACAGGGGGATGAGCGGTGATACTCAACGACAAGCAGATCGACCAACTTGCTCGCGAAGGAATGATTGAGCCGTATACGGACCACCTTGTGCGCGAAGAAGACGGCCACAAGATCATCTCGTATGGCCTCAGCAGTTTCGGCTATGACATCAGGATCTCCAACGAGTTCTACATCTTCTCCAACGTTTGCGGCAGTGCGGTTGTAGACCCGAAGAACTTCCCGGAGGAAGCCATGGTCAAGCGGGTCGTCCAGCCCCATGATGCAATCATTGTTCCACCGAATACCTACGTGCTTGGCCGGTCCGTGGAGTATGTGCGCATGCCGGACGATGTGATGACGGTCTGTATAGGGAAATCGACCTACGCCCGCTGCGGGATTATCGTCAATGTCACCCCTCTTGAGGCGGGATGGGAAGGCCACGTGACCATAGAGATCAGTAACTCCACTCCTCTGCCTGCCAAGGTCTACGCCTACGAAGGGATCCTGCAGGTGCTCTTCTTCAGGGGTGAACGACCGGCCGTGACCTATGCCGACAGGAAGGGTAAGTACCAGGAGACGAGAGGTGTTGTGTTCTCGAGGGTCTAGCGGCAATAACGTGATACGAAGTGAAGAAAAAGGCCATCTCGGCTCGGCGATTGCGACGGAGGCTTAAAGATGAGCTCGTTCCTTTTCTTTATGTCCATACTGGTGCCGCTAACTATGGCGCTCATTGGGGCCCGCTTCAGGAAGAACCCACCCAAGCGGGTGAACTGGTTCTTCGGCTACCGGACTTCGCGTTCGATGAAGAGCCAGGAGGCGTGGGATTACGCTAATAGGAGGATGGGCGAAGTCTGGTGGAGCGCAGGGCTATTCGTCGGAGGTGCCTCAGCCCTAGTAGCAGCCTTGTGTTGGAGAAACCTCGAGACAGTATCCCTGTGGCTTCTGGGGTTTCAGATGCTGGCAATGCTGCTCACAATAGTGATCATAGAGCGGGACCTAAAGCGGAAGTTCGACTAGAGAGAAGTACTCTCCGTGGACCCGACCAGTGGTACCCATGGAAGGGAGTTCGTGTACGCGCTAACAGAAGGCGACCCGCGCCACAAGTCTTCCAGATGCCTAGTGGAGGCTGTGGCCGAGGGCATCGTTCCTGCCGCTTTGTTCCTACAAAATCTGTTGGAGTTCCTCGCAGTTGTCACCAATCCGAGGAGGATTGCAAGGCCGCTGACTCTTGAGCAGGCGCTTAAGGAGGTAACGAATCTCAGAACAACCTTCCACGTGATTAGTCCGCGCAACACATCGCTTGACTTCCTTTCAGGCATTGTGAGATCGGCCGGCGCTGCGGGACCGCAGATCTTCGACGCATCATGGCCTACCTCCTCGCGCACGACCCGTCTGTGTCGGTCATGGGCAGCGACGTTGATGTCCGCATAATCTCGGCTTGGGCCCGGTTCCTGCGGAAGCGTTCCGTAGCGCCGAACGCGTTCTTTGCCTGCTTTGATGCCTGCAAAATGCCCTTTGCGGATGGGTGAAACTGATCGAGTCTTCCGGGTTCACGGTTGACCGGCACGTGGTTGGACGCCGGAGACTGCTAGATCCCGACGAGTCAGGGATATCAACGAAGGCGGCCGCGGCAGGCTATCGTATCGAAGTCGAGGAGCACTGCATCGTGGCGCGAAAACAGGGGAGAGGCAGGAGGGCTCCAACCGCATACGGTTGAGTGGATTTGTCGGCGTTCGGCAGGCTGCCTAACGGCACACCCAAAGGTAACATCCCGGCAGGCCAGCTCATTACCCCTTGGAAAAATGCACTCCGAAACCGCTCACACATCTTGTTGCATGACTTAGGGTAACCTAATATACTTATGAGGAATACCTAATAGAATAAGAGTGAAATAGGCCCCGGCGTGAGAAGGTGAGTTAGAAACAAGCAGGAGAAGCAGGGCCGAGTACAGAGCAGGCGTTCGACAAAGCCTACCGGCAAGGAGGGTAGAAGACTGTGGAGCAGCGGTTTGAAAGCCAAGAAGAGTATCTCGAGCAAATATACCGCATAGACCCGGTTGGTCAGGTGCCTTTTTCCCAACTCGTCAAAGCGTTGGGGGTAAGAGGTCCATCGGTTAGCGAGATGTGCCGAAACCTCGCCGCAAAAGGCTTGGTTCAATATACACCTCGGGTCGGCGTGGCACTCACCGATGAAGGGCGAAAACAAGCCCGTCAACTCATCCGGAGACACAGGCTGGCAGAGCGCTTGCTGACTGACCTGATAGGTCTCCCGTGGGAACGTGCCCACGACGAAGCCTGCAAGTACGAACACATCATGTCTGAGGAAGTCGAGCAGCTCTTGGCAGACGCTCTCCCAAATACCTGCCCCCACGGGAACCCGATAGACGGGACGGCTCCTAGCGCCGAGCCGCTTAGCTGTTTGGAGCTCGGGACGCCGGCGGAAGTCGTACGCATTGAGCGCGAGGAGTCGAAGGTACTTAAGTATTTGGCCCAACTCGGGCTCGTTCCCGGAGCGAGCGTCAAGGTGATGGACCGGGCCCCCCTAAACGGTCCGCTCCTCATCTCGGTCGGGGACGCCGCCTACGCTTTGGGGCGTGATGTCGCGGACCGGGTCATGGTGAGGAGGGATGCTTGATGCAGCTGAGACGCAGGTGGCGTGCCGGTAAGGCCGGTGAATCTCAGCGGGCCCCATCTTGCCATCAAGTAGGGCCAAGCCTTCGGAAAGGGCCCGGCCATGATGTGGGATCATGCCATCAAAGGGGGACGGCAGTTTGTCCGGGCGGTTCGTGCTCGACGTGCCCGCTGGCTCCCGGCCATGGAGAGCTAGCCGTCGCTCTTGCCGGAAACCCGAACGTCGGCAAGTCAAGCCTCTTCAATCACCTTACGGGTTCTCGCGTTACTACCGCCAACTACGCTGGCAAGACGGTCGCGCTTAGCAAGGGACGTTCTGTGGCCTTCGGCAAAGTGATGACCGTTATCGATACCCCTGGAACGTACTCGCTCCAGGGCTTTTCCGAAGATCAGATCGTAGCAAGACACGGGCTAACAAACCCCAAGCCCAACGTAATAGTGGTTGTTCTAGACGCATCGAATCTGCGGCGCAATCTGCAGCTCTACGTTGAAGTAGCAGACCTCGGAATACCGGTTGTTGTAGCACTCAATTTGGAAGACGAAGCACGGCGACTGGGGCGAATAGTAGAGCCTGACCGTCTTGCCTCTGTGTTGGGCGTACCGGTCGTCGTCACAAACGGCCAGACCGGAGAAGGGATCCGGAGTCTCTGCGAGGCCGTCATGCAGGCGGCAGTGAGCCGTCCGGCCAGTCCCGTGAGATTGTCTCCCGAAGCCGAGCGCGCTATCGCAGAAGTTGCTGATGCCGTTTCACAGAAACTCCCCTCGGGTGTAGGCGGGCTGGGGCTCAGGGCCACGGCACGCTTGCTCATAGAGGGTGACTCGGAAACTTGGTCCCTCTTGGGCGATGGGCTCGCGGAGCGAGTCCGCCCCGTCGTAGAAAGAGTCAAGCAGAACCTCAGGGAGGCAGGAGCGTGGCCCCTTGCTACCGAGCGCGTGAGGGCCATCGCCCGGCTGGCCGTAGACGTCACCCGACAGATGAGGCGCAGTGGCGACTGGCTGCTATCTCTGTGGCGCCTCAGCATCGACCGCACGTGGGGACCCCTTATACTGCTGGGAGTCCTAGGGTTTACTTTCTGGTACATGTACTCTGTCGGCGGCATCCTATCCGAGACTCTGGGAGGGCTCTGGGGAGACATCGCCATGCCACATATAGCTGCCCTCGGAAGCCTGCTGTTCGGGTCGGGAGTGCTGTCGCGCGTGTTCGTCTGGACCTTCGGCAGTGGAATCGAGGCACTCCTAACCGTAGGTATCCCGTACGTGTTCACCTTCGAGCTGCTGCTATCGCTCCTCGAGGATAGCGGGTATCTAAACGCCGCGGCCTATCTCGCCGATTCAGTGATGCGCCCGCTCGGCCTTAACGGGAGGGCCATAATCCCGATGATATCCGGCACAGGCTGCAACGTGCAGGCGATTTTGGGTACTCGGATACTCGCAAGCAGGCGAGAGCGGTTAATAGCCTCAACCCTCATCGCGCTCGTACCATGCTCGGCGCGTATTGCCGTGATCATGGGATCGGTCGGCGCGGTCTCGGGCTGGGCTGCCGCCGCAGCCCTGGGCGTGGTCCTGATCCTCATAATGGGGGCCGTGGGCATCTTGCTGAACCGGATCCTTCGGGGCGAGCGCCAAGAGATAATGATGGAGATGTTTCCTCTGAGGCGCCCGCTCCTGAAAGCCGTGCTCGGGCGTACCTGGGATAAGTTCTCGGGTTTCATGCGCGAGGCCGTGCCCTACATGCTCCTGGGAAGTATGGTCGTCGGGTTCCTTTACGAGACGGAAACCATGTACCACCTGGTGAGACCCCTTAAGCCGGTTGTGTCGGGGATACTCGGACTTCCGGAGGTCGTCGGTATCGCCCTGCTTTTCGCCGCCCTGCGGAAAGAGATCGCCCTTCAGCTCTCCGTGGCGCTTGCCGCGATGGTAACCGGCAATCCTTCGGCGACTCTGTCTTCGCTCATGGACCCCAACCAGATATTCATTTTTGCCCTGGTGAGCAGCCTGTATATCCCGTGTTTGGCGACATACAGCGCTCTCTCCCACGAGCTCGGGAAGCGGCAGGCTTTCGGGATCTCCATTGTCACAATCGTCCTGGCGGTATCTGTAGGCTTCCTCACGCGAGTCGTACTTGCCGTGTTCTAGCAGTATCCTGGGAGGCGTTCACCCGGAGACCATTAGTCCCGGGGATACAGGTCCGCGCGGTTTTCCGGCGGTCTCCGGTCGGGCTCGCGTCACAAGGGGCGTCGCCGGAGAGTATGATGTACAATGGTGATGATCTGAGCAGGCGATGAGCCCGACCGGGTTCATGGGGCCGGGCCTATTCTTAGGCAGCAGGTGACTATCGAACGCATCTGCGGGACAGATATTCCGCAGATGCGTTTTTCTGTCACGGGGTTGGAGGAATGACCATGATACGCTTCTTGATCGCGCGGTTTGTTAAGGACTATCAGAACGTGGCCGACAAGAACGTGAGGGAAGCCTACGGGACCTTGGCCGGAACACTGGGGATCGTCTGCAATGTGTTGCTTTTCGCGTTGAAGATCTCCATCGGTCTCCTCACTAACAGCGTGGCTGTTATCTCCGACGCCGTTAACAACCTAACGGACACCGGTTCCTCGGTCGTGGCCATCCTCGGCGCCAAGATGACAAACCGCCCCCCGGATAAGGAGCATCCCTACGGGCACGGCAGATCGGAGTACATCGCATCGCTGGTTGTCTCTTTCATCATCTTCGCGATGGGCGTTGAGCTTATGAGGACTTCCTTCGGGAGACTTCTGAGCGGGGAGAAGGTGCTTTGGAACCCATATCTCACGGTTGCGCTCGCGCTCTCGGTCCTCGTGAAGGTGTGGATGTTTTCCTACAACAGGTATATCGCGAATGTCATCGACTCGAAGCTGAGCCGGGCGGCCGCTAAGGACAGCCTCAGCGACGCTTTCGCCACGGGAGCAGTTGTCATGAGTACGGTGTTGGGAATATACACCGCGTTTCCGGTTGACGGCGTGCTCGGCATGGCCATCAGCGTTGCCATCATGTATACCGGCTTCAGCACGGCAAGGGACTCCATTGACCAGCTCCTGGGCCTCCCGCCCGACCCCGAGATGAGAGCGAAGATCGAGGCCACAGTCATGAGCAGTAAGAGCATACTTGGAGCCCACGACTTGAGAGTCCATGATTACGGTCCCGGACGTACCCTTGCCTCAATCCACGTACAGGTTTCCGACGAAGCAAACATCGTCGAAATCCACAACGAAATCGACCGCATCGAGAAGCAGATCGAAAAGGAACTCGGCGTGAGCATGGTGATCCATGTGGATCCCGAACCGCCTGAGCCCGGACACCTGGCATGACCTGCCGGATTCCCCTAGCTTCGTTTACCGCCAAGTCCCGAGGTTGCCAGGAGGATTGCCTTCATGACCTCCTTGAGTGTCCGGCCGTCTTCGTCGCTGTCGGCCCTGTAAGACACCAGAGAGAGCGCGCTTACCTTCTCATCGCTGACCATGTAAGCCAGAGCCCGGCCGAGCTGTTCTCCGGTCAGCCCGCCCGGTGACGGCAGTCCGGCTGCGGGAGCCACGCCGGGGTCCAGGATGTCGAGGTCCACGTGAACGTATACCGCATCTACTCGGCTTGAGAGATCGGCCAGGGCTGACTTCAGGTCGGGACCCAGCTCGATAAGGTCATCCTCCCTGAGCACTGTCAACTTGTCCTCGGCTATGGCTTCTTTCTCCAGTTCATCGAGGTCCCTCATGCCCGCCATGATGATGTCTGAAAAGAGCACGGGCGTGAGCATACCGCTCCGGCCCCTCAAGCGGGGGAGACACTTTCCTGCGGCCACTGCCACCGGCATCCCGCCGAGCATCCCGGACGGACTGGTGTCGGGCGTGTTGTAGTCGCCGTGGGCATCCACATAGACGAGTCCAACCCTAAGACCTTCGCCCGGACTGTTCTGAAGTCCACCCAGAACTCCCAGGCACCCGTTGCAGTCTGCGAGGAGGCCCAAGATGAACGAGCCTTCTTCCCTTGCGTTTTTCACCAGCCGGCAGAGGTGGCCTCCCGCCAGCGCCACGCGGTTCCATCCTCCGTACTGGGCTTCCTCTTCGGAAGATAGCTGCACACTGACAGGTTCCGGCACTTCATGCCCCTGTCGCCGGAGCTCCTCTACAAGCCCCGCTCTGAGTAGTGCCCCAGGGCCGGATGCCCCTCCCGTGCCCTTTCCTTGCATGTTATAGGAAAGCGTGACTATCTGGATTTTCCTTCCCATGGCGTGCCATCTCCTCGTTTAGTATCAGAAAGTGGTATCAGAAAGGGGGCACTTCTGTGCCCCCTCAACTGTCTCGATTTCGATTGCCGACCTATGAGTCCCGGCTTTACATCCGGCATGCAGTTTACACCCGGCATGCAATGAAATCGGTTAAGCCAGGAAAGCCGGTCAAGCCTCTTAGGCCAAGAGGTCGGCGAACAGCTTCCTCCAGGACTTCCACGCCAGGACTGCCTGTTCGTTCGTGTAATCTGTGAGCATGGCAACCGCTTTGGCCGGGTCTTCCTCGAAGGCCGTCTGCACTTTGGCTTCGAACTCGGCCTGCGCGGCTTCCCACTTCTTCTCCAAGGCATCCCTGCGGGCGGCGATCTCTCCGATCACCGTGGCGTATGAGGCATCCGCCAGGTCTTGAACGTCCTGGAATGCCCACCATGCGCGGCCCGGACGGTGGGAAAGGTCCGCCGGCGGCACGTCAAAGTGGTTGGCTGCGCCGACGTGGGGGGCGTACCATCCGTAACCCATCGGGACTCGCTCACTGCCCAGGTACCAAGGGACATAGGGGCTAGTGCACGGGTTCAGGGTTGCCCTCCATATGCATGTTAGGGCCGGGTTCTCGCGGAACTGGATGACGAAGCTTTCGAGGGTTGTCGCCGTGCAGATAGTCCGGTTCCCGGTGCGGTGCGGGTTCTTGGAATACCCTTCGGACAGGTCGTCGTCAGTGCCTTCGTAGTGGGTGCGCATCACCTTCTTAACATCGGCGATACCCAGTTTCCGAGGAGGCTTTACCGAGAACGCCCGGATATCCTCCGGTTCCCTTTCGAGGATGATCCTCAGGGCGTTCTTGTGACGCACCATGTTGCCCGCCTGGTTTTGCTCCGGGTCCTGGTATGCGAGAGCGAAGTCAAAATCGCTGTAATCGCCCTCTTTGGCTGGAGTGTACCATCCTCGCTTGATGGCGTACGTGATGATGTCGGGCGATGCGATGAAGTTCTCCTTGTCACTTAGGTCAACGCCGTGGATGGTGTACCAGTTTGGCATGAAGAAAACTTCGTCGTCGGGGACCCGCTTGGCCACATAATGCTTTCCCTTGACGACCTGGAATACCCAACCCTCGTCCTTGTCGACAATCATGTATGAGCGTCCCGCTCCGGTATATCCCCACTGGGACACCAGTTCGGCGGCTATCTGAACGCCTTCCCTTGCCGTCTTTGCCCGCTGGGCGACGATGTGTCCGACCCCATAGCCGATCCCGCCGTTTACGAGCTCCGGCATATCCTCTCTGGTACGGCCGCAGCTATCGCTGGCTATGGCCACTCCCCACTCGTTTATGAACGTATCGCTGAAGGATGCCTTCCAACTCGCCCTCGTTTCGGACCAGAGGTAAGCCCACGTCTCGGGGACCTGGGGGATCTTGGCGCACTCGGGCTCGAAAGTGAGGAGTTCGCCGGGTTTGTGGGTGGCTCTCGGGACTCTGTACTGGATCATGGCGTTGTTGCCGGAGTCATCTTCGTTGTGTCCGAAGAGGACTTCTCCGGTCGCCGAAGCCTTCTTGCCTACAATCATCGCGCTGCAGTCGTCAAGAACGGACTCGTCTACCCACGGCTTCCCGAAGGGGTAGGGGTTATTGTCGTACTCCATCATCTGTGCTCCCTTCAGTGATTGGTTGAGGGACTTAGCCGACAAGGGTTTCGCTAACGAGCAGCCTGTTTCCTGCTGAGGTGTCCGTATATGCTATGGTTGATCAACTGTCAGAACTTGCTAGATAGGCAGCCCGCAACCGGCAAGAATTGCTAGATGACTCGGGCGATACCGGCAGAAAATGCACGATACCCGGCCCGCAATGTACATGAACTGATAGTTGATCAATTGAGCACCGATGAGAATTGCCGAGATGGACGGAGTCAACCGGTAGAACATGAGCAGCAATAGCCGGTCCCAGAGGAAAGGGACCGGCTTAGTGCCTTGAGGTGTTTGATTATCGCTCTACTTGCCCGAAATCGTCGCGCCGTACATGGCTATCCACGGCATTACAGAGAAGCCCGAGCTCACCCTTTCTTTCGAAATAGCAGTTATGTTCATGAGCATCTCCGCGAAGTTGCCAGATATCATCGACTCGCTGATCGGGTACTGGATCTTCCCGTTCTCAATAAGATAGCTGTTCTTGGCTATACCGGAGAAGTCGCCGTTGGCGCTGGGGTTCCCGCCGGAGAACCTGGCAAGGATGATCCCCCTGTCTACTCCCTTGACCATGTCTTCGAAAGACGTATCTCCCGGCTCGATCACCCACGCGCCGCCCTGGTTGACGGCTCTTTCTTTGCCGGTCTTCTTAGCCCCGTACAGACTCAGCATGTAGCCCTTGAGGACTCCTTTGTCTACGAGAGTCATGTTCTCTGCCTTGTAGCCATCGGCGGTGACGAAGTAACCGTCAGCGATCTCATCGGATACCGGCCGGCAGTGTATTGTGAGAGACGGGCTTGTGACCTCCTTGTTGAGGCTGTCTTTGTATATGCTGGTCCCCGCTATCATCGGGCCGTCGCTCACCGAGTACGCCAAGAAACCAAGGATATCTTCCAGGCATTCCGGTGTGACGATGACATGGCCGACGAACTTGCCTTTGATCGGGTAGGTCTTTACTTGCTCGCCGGACTCCCTGAGGAGCCTGTCCAGCCCGGCGCATTCAAGGAGAGGCTTGTCGAGCTCTCTCATCGAGAACGCCGTGTAGTTAAAGGACGACACGTTGTCCCCTTCTTGCGAAGAGAACATGGTGAAGAAGCGATAAACTCCGGCCGTGGTCTCGAAATCGACTCCGTTGGAGTTCAGGATGAAGCTCCTGGTCTTGGTGAAGTCCAAGAACGCCTGGCGGATGACTGTTTTGGGGTGGCGGACCTTAACCTCCTTCAGGAGTTCCGCCACACGCATGTGCATCTTATCGAGGTCGGGGGAGTCGCTCCCTGCCTTGAAGACTTCCGCCGGCTGACGCTCGGCTATGTCGTAGGCGTCATCCGGCTGCGAAGCCTCGGCGATGTTCAAAGCATCCGCGGCAGCCCGCTCGATTGACTCGGGATCCGACTGATTGGCCGCCGTCTGGCCTCTCTTTCCGCCCTTTATCGCGGTCAGCCTTACCTGAGTGTCAAAGGTGGTCCTAAGCAGGCTGAATTCTCCTGCGTCAACGTTCATCTCGTGTTTTTCCACGAGTGATACTACGCTCTGCGCCTTATCCGCGCCTAGCCGGAGGAGCGCTTCCAGGCCGCGCTTTGCGGTTACTCTGCCATTCTCCATGTTTCTCATCTGCCTCCTATGCTGACCACGCACTTGATGGCCGGGCCGCCCATGCCGACCGGGATCGCTTGCTTCTTCCCGCACATCCCCGCGCATGTCCATTTCATGTCGTCAGATACCATGGTGACCGACTTGAGCAGTTCGAAAGCCACTCCCGAGATGGTCGTGTCCCTAATCGCCCTTCCGAGTTTTCCGTTCTTGATCTCGTATCCCAGCGTAACGCCGAACATGAACTCGCTAGTGGAGTCGGCTTGGCCGTTGCTGGGCCTAATGAGGTAATACCCGTCGTCGACCGACGCGATCATGTCCGCCAATTTGCTCGTCCCCGGCAGAATGGCGGTGTTCCTCATCCTGATGAGGGGTTCGTCTGAGAACTGGAACGCCCGCGCGTTGCCCGTCGGAGCGACGCCGAAGTGAGCGGCGCTCTCTTTGCTGTGCATGTAGCCCTTGAGGATTCCCTTCTCTATGAGCACTGCGTCTTCGGCCCTGGTCCCTTCGTCGTCCACGTAGACGGGTACGGGACAGGTTACTCCCAGGGCCGTGTTGGCGAAGTCAACCAGCGTCACAAGCGGGCTCGCGGCCTCTTTGTTGAGCAGGGGACCGGCTACAGACCCGCCCAAGACCAGGTCGGCTTCGGTGGTATGACCGATTGCTTCGTGGGCAAGGATCCCAGCGAGTTCCGCGTCCAGCACGCAAGTCTTTACTCCTGCGTCGGCGAAAACGCCCTCGCTCTTCTTCATGAGGTGCTCGAAATGAGTCTGCAGGCCTCCGTAGATATCGCCGGGCGACTCAAACGCATCCTCAAACTGCCCGAGCCCTCCGTAGACCGACGACAGGTCGACGGGCTTTCCGTCTTTCTCCACGGTCATCGTCACGCGGATAGTGCTCCTCGGGATCAGCGAGTGGCTGTACGATCCGTCCGACGTGAGGAGTATCTTCTCCATATCCAGGCAGTTGAGGCTGATTGTCCGGCTGGAGAGGTTGGGGTATGCCTTCAGGATGTGGTTGTCGATCTCCCTTACGAACTCCACGAGTTCCTTCTGGCTGAGTCTCGGCTTGGTTGTCTTGAGAAGGTTCTCGGAGGTAACTGGTGTTGAGGGCAGGGCGCCCTTACCCTTCTTCTCCCTCGAGTCGAGGAAGGCGGCGTTTTCCGATGCCGCTTTGATTACCGATGTGATGGCCTCCCTTGAAAGGTCGGGGCTGGAGGCGAACCCCCATGATCCGTCCTTGTATACTCTGGCCGAAATGCCGCCTATGTCCGTTCGCGAGTTCGATGCTATGCTGCCTTTTACAGCGAGGATGCTCACAGTCCTGTTCTCCTGGGCCCTAAGCTCAGTGTAAGCCTTGAAGAGGCCGGAGAACTCTCTGAGGTCCACATTGCGCAACGAAATCCCTCCTTCTACCTGATTGCGTGCGGAGATGGTCAGAAGCAAGTTCTTCGCGGATGGAGATGTCACCTTCTTCCATTGGGAGACCATCGCACGGACATAGTGTTGCACCTCTCAGGCGCAGGGCTCCCTCTATGTGCAGAGACGCGAAACGCGGTCCTGGGCATGCCGGGCCCGATATGCAGACTCAATATGCAGGACTTGACCCTCTTCCGGGGAATAAGCTAAACGGAGGGAGAACGTTCCATGGCTAAAGACTGCCTGGTTGAATGCGTACCGAATTTCAGCGAGGGCCGGGATCAGAGGATAATCGATGAAATAGTCAGGTGCATCCCTGAAAACGGCTGCCGGCTCCTGGATGTCCAGTCCGACGCGAGCCATAACCGGTCGGTCGTTACCTTCATCGGACCGCCGGATAAGGTGATGGAAGCGGCCTTCGCGTGCACGAAAAGGGCAAGCGAGCTCATCAACATGGAGCTGCATAGCGGTGAACACCCCCGAATAGGCGCGACCGACGTGATACCCTTTGTCCCTATCCAGGGGGTATCCATGGACGAATGCATTGAGATGGCCAAAACCGTCGGGCAGCGTATTGCCTCCGAACTCGGGATACCCGTCTACCTGTACGGTAAAGCCGCTACAAGGCCTGACCGCGTAAGGCTCCCCGACGTGAGGCGCGGGGAATATGAGGGGCTCAAGGTGGCGATAAGTACTGACCCCGAGCGTGTGCCCGACTTCGGCCCGCCCAGGATGCACCCGACGGCGGGCGCCACAGCCGTGGGAGCCCGGCCGCCGCTCATAGCGTACAATGTCAACCTGGATACGGGCGACATCGTAAAGGCACGGACCATCGCAAGGGCCATCAGGGAGTCATCCGGCGGCCTGCCTGCCGTCCAGGCGAAAGGCATCCTCATAAAGGAGACAGGGGACGTCCAGGTCACCATGAACCTGACCGACCACAAGGTGACTTCCATAGATGCCGTCATGCGTCACCTTGAGATGGAAGCGGAAAAGGTCGGCGCGGAGATCAAGAACTCCGAAATTGTCGGCCTTCTCCCTCTGGATGCGCTCTTGGATGTCGCGATCGCGAGGCTCAATCTCACCGGGTTTTCCAGGCGGCAGGTCCTCGACCTGGTGGGCCAGCAGGCAGAAGGAACGGGCGAGGGCCCGCGCCGTGACGATGCAGAGAGGGATTCCGGCTCAACCACTACCCAGAAGGAGTGTTACTACTTGGCTCAGATGGACCTATCTAAGTTTATAGATGATCTGGCAGCCCCGACGGGAGCGCCCGGAGGTGGGGCCGCAGCCGCGGTGGCAGGCGTCCTGGGCTGCGCCCTCATAAGGATGGTGGCAGGTAATACCCTGAGCAAGGCGAGGTTTAAAGAGGGCCGGGACAGGCTGGAAGAGATCAGGAAGGCCTCTCAAGATATGATCGGCAAGTTCCAGGAACTCGCCATCAAGGACACCGAGGCCTACTTGGCAGTCGAGACTGCCATGAAGATGCCCAGGGAGACCGAGGAGCAAAAGGCGGCCCGCCGCGCTGCGATGCAGGAAGCTTTCAAGGGAGCCACTCTCGCGCCCCTCGCCACGGTCCGTGAGATCATCGAGGCGATGTCTCTGTTGCCCGACCTTACCCGGTATGGGAACCCCAACGCCATGACCGATATGGCGGTAGGCGCCCTTCTCCTTGACGCCGGAAGGCGCGGGGCCACCATGAACGTGCAGGTGAACTTAGGCTCCATAGACGACGAAGCCTTTGTGGCTAAGGCAAAAGAAGAGATATCTCTCGCGGCGTCCAAGGCACAGGAGTTGCTTAATAGCGTGATCGAGGGCACACAAGCCCAGGGTCTGGATTTCTAGCGAGGTTCTTGATTGCCTACCGCTTCCAGAACGTCGGAGTCAGGGTCACGAATACGGTAAACAGCTCGAGCCTGCCCAACAGCATGAGGAAGGTCAGCACGATTTTCCCTGAAGCGGGCACCGTGGCGAAACTCGCTGCCGGCCCCACAAGGCCGAGCCCGGGGCCTATATTGCCAAGAGTGGCTGCCACTGCCGACAATGCGCTCACGATGTCGAGACCGAGCCAGAGCATATAGAGGGTGCCCGCCATAGCGCAGGCCAGGTAGATGGCTATGAACACGAAGACGTTCCTTACCGTGCTTTCCGGTATCACCCGGTCTCCGACCCGCACCGGCAAGACTGCACGGGAGTGGACCATACGCCCCAGCTCGCTGAAGACGGCTTTGGCGGCGACCATCAGCCTTGCGATCTTGATGGATCCTGCCGTTGAGCCTGAACAGGCGCCGACAAACATGAGGAGCAAGAGTACACCTCTCGACAGGTCAGGCCACAGATCGAAGTCTACTGTGGTGTAGCCCGTGGTGGTGATTATCGAGACAACCTGGAAGGGCCCGTGGCGGAGGCCTTCGATCAAGCCGTGCGTGCTGCTCAGATCTAGGATGATGATTAGACTTGCGGTCAGGATCACAGCAGCATAGGTCTTGAACTCCGGATCCCTGAAGATTGCGGAGAGTTTCCTCGTGTGGACGGCCTTGTAGTAAAGACCGAAATTCACACCTGCTACAAACATAAAGAAGAGGATGATCAGCCGGATCCAAGGGCTCTGGAAAGCCCCTACGCTCAGCGCGCGGTTGGAGAAGCCCCCGGTCGCTACTGTGCTGAACGTATGTATCAATGCTTCGTAAAGGCTCATTCCTGCGAGGCGAAGACAGATTGTCTCAACCAGCGTGATAACCCCGTATATCCTCCATAGAAGGACCACGGATTGCCTGAGCCTGGGCGTGAACCGGCTAACCTCCATCCCGGGGAGCTCGGCTCTGAACAACGGGTCGCTCCCTTGGTTGGCCATTGGTACGATGGCCAAGAAGGCTAGGATGATGCCCATCCCCCCGAGCCAGTTTAGGAAACTGCGCCAAAAGAGAAGGCCTGCTGCCGGCACCTCGATCTGGCTCATGACGGTGGCTCCCGTGGTAGTGAAGCCCGACATTGCCTCAAACAAGGCGTCGGCAGGGTTGGGCAACACCCGGGAGATGATGAAGGGAATGGCTCCCGCGACGGGGCACAACACCCAGCTTCCCGATACTATGACGAAGGAATCTCTGCTTCCAAGGTTTGCCTGGCCTTTATTGCGGCGGAGAAGGAAGAGCCCCGGTACTCCCACTATAACCATGGACCACACGAATGCCGCAGTATCCGGCGTGCGGTAATACCATGCCCAGAATAGGGGGAGCAGCATGGAGGCTGCCAGTAGTACCAGGAGAAATCCGAATACACGTCTAATGTTTTCCCAGTGCAAAGCCTTTTCTCCTCACAATTAAGGGATTTACAAGCCGAAGAGCTTCTGGACCCTGGGCACAGCGTCGTCTTCCGCAAAGACCACCACCCGGTCTCCCGGGCGGATCTCCGACAGACCGTGGGGGATGATGACGTCGGTTCCTCGGATGATCGTGCCCACCAATGAATTCCTGGGGAGCCCCGAGTCTTTGAGTGCCTTGCCTGCTATTGGGGCATCGTCAGATATCACTACCTCCATGACCTCGGCCTGCCCTTGCTTCAGGAACGAGAGGTCTACCAGTTTCTTTTTCCTGAGCAGTTTCAATATAGTGCTGGACGTGAGGATGCGCGGGACTACGGTGGCCTGGACTCCTATTGTGTCCGCGAGGGCCGCGTACTCTTGGCGTCCCAGCAGCACGATGATTTCCTTGACCCCCAGCTTCTTTCCGAGCATGGCTACCAGTAGGTTTACTTCCTCGGTGCCGGTTGCCGCAATCAGGGCATCTGACTCGTCTACCCGTTCCGACTGGAGTACGTCCATCCTTGCTCCGTCGCCGTTTATGACCAGGACTCTAGGCAATCTCTCCGCGAGCCACACGGCCTTTTCCGGGTTTTTCTCGATAAGTTTGATAGATAGACCTTCTTCGTGATGCTCGGATAGGATCTCACAGATCCTGAGGCCTGCCTCTCCTCCCCCGACAATGGTCACCGTCTTGATCTCGTCCGGGATGCGCCCGCTCAGGAAGACCGACCCTTCAAAGTCCCCGGTCCTTCCAATTACGTAGATGTAGTCGCCCAGTTTGACCTCAGTTGTTCCATCGGGAATGATCAGATCTTCATCCCTGGAAATAGCGACGATGAGGAAGTCCCTGAGACCCAGCTGCCAGAGCGGTTTGTCGATTATGGGCGAGTTTGATGAGGTGATCCGGAGCCCCAAGAGCTGGATCTTGCCGTCCGCGTAGAAGCTCACCTCGCCTGCGGTGGGCGTCTTAAGGAGTTTCACGATCTCAAGGGCGGCGAGACGCTCGGGATGGATAATCAGATCGATTCCCACTTGTCCGTGTACCAGGGCTTTGGCGGGCAGCGTGTAATCGGGGTTTCTCACCCTCGCCACGGTTGTGGAAACGCCGTAGTACTTGGCCGTGAGGCATGCGATCATATTGACTTCGTCGTAGGTGGTGACCGCCACCACCAAGTCGGCCTCGCTTACTCCGGCTTCTTCAAGGACGGCAGGCGATGCCCCGTTGCCCAGTACCGGCAAGACGTCAAGCGCTTCGCGGGCCGGCGCAAGCGCTTGCTCAGAAGTGTCTATGAGCACTACGTCATTGGATTCTCGAGCGAGTTGTTCCGCTATGTGATAGCCCACCTTGCCGGCCCCGATAACTATAGCTTTCACGCTCATCCGCCCTCCCGCCTGTGTCTGGAGTCTTTCATTTCACCGAAGTCCATGACTTAACCTTCCCCGCACCTGGTTGTCCTGAGCGGGACTGGTCAAATGTAGCGATGGAGGCTGTTGCCGAATAGGCTATGCTACGTGACAGACCGGGAAGAAAAGGACAAGGTTGGGTGACACCAGCGAGGCGAGTCTACGTACCCTTGCGCTGAGGGCTATCTCTTGGCTCTTTCTTC